>BNJS01004025.1_pt1 | contig 54846 bp, 62 predicted proteins | sample 8540461 | NCBI WGS metagenome assembly BNJS01 (sample SAMD00202454, study PRJDB9452) | human saliva metagenome | isolation source: human saliva | place: Japan
GAGAAATAAAGGCAATCACAAGCAAAATGATTGTAGAAAGGATTGATAATGGACTCATAAATCTTTTTAAAGATGGAATCCTCTTGACCCTTTGTGATGGTGTTTTCACCATATAGGTCACGGTTTTCTTCGACTTGTTCTTGGTCTAAGCCTTTTAGACTTGTATGGTAAAATGCTAGACTATCTTTTAATGGAGTTTGAATAGCAGTCGCTAATCTTTCTTTTGTAGTTTTCATTGGTTTCTCCTATCTGTATGAATAGTGATTTCATACTCAATGAAAATCAAAGAGCAAACTAGGAAACTAGCCACAGGCTGTACTTGAGTACGGCAAGGCGACGTTGACGTGGTTTGAATTTGATTTTCGAAGAGTATCATACACAGAGACCAATCACTTTATAGGGACAGAACGACACAAATCAGCGATTGGCTGTGTATGTGCGGTTCTGGATGATCGTCAATTTGCATCGTTTGTCTCCTTTCTTTGTTTTAAAACAGCAGAAAATCCTACCATAAAATGGTAGGACTAAAAAACTTATTATCTGTTTTCGTTCAAGCTTTAACTCCATAAGGCGATGTAATGAGCTTAGTCTTGACCTTCGCGACCAGGACTGTTGACCAACGAGTAGTGTCTCCACTGCTTTGCGGTAGTCATCCGTATCCCTATGGTAGCCTCACCTACCGTTTTCGCCTTTCAGTATAAACCTTTAACTAGTAAAAGTCAACGATTTATCTCATTTTCTTAGATTACAATCAATTCTTTTGGAGCTAGGGTTAATAGCTCGCAACCTGTATCTGTAATCAAGATATCATCTTCGATACGAACCCCGTATTTACCTTCAATATAAATACCAGGTTCATCAGTCAAGACCATACCAGTTTTGATAACTTCTTTGGAAGTTTGGCTAAAGTAAGGCTCTTCGTGGATATCAAGTCCGATACCGTGCCCGATACCGTGTGTAAAGTATTGTCCATAGCCTGCTTCCACAATGATATCACGAGGGATTTTGTCAAAGTCACGGAAACCTAAGCCAGCCTTAGCTTGGTCAATCAATGCTTGGTTAGCCTTTAAAACAGTGTTGTAGATTTCTGCTTGTTCGTCGCTGACATGGCCTAGGTAGATGGTCCGAGTCATATCACTCACATAATGCTCGTAAAGGCACCCAAAGTCCATAGTGATAGCTTCGCCTAGTTCTACTGGCTTATGCATAGGATGAGCATGGGGTTTAGAAGAGTTGATGCCACTCGCTAGGATGGTGTCAAAAGACAAACCTGCCGCTCCCAGCTCACGCATACGGAAATCAAGGAAGTTGGCAATTTCAATTTCAGTCTTCCCTGGCTTGATAAATTCAAGGGCATCGTGGAAAGCTTGGTCAGAGATAGAACAAGCCTTGCGAATAGTCGCAATCTCTGTTTCATCCTTAATCATGCGAAGCGCTTCAACAAACTGTGTTTGTGGAACTAGTTCCAAACCTTCAAAAAGCGGCTTGCATGCGGTGGTAATAAGAAACCGAGATTTCATCTTCAAACCCGATACGAGAAAGACCCATGTCTTTAGCAATTTTTGCGATAGTAGCCAACTCGTCACGCTCTGCAAAAATCTCAAAACCAGTAACTTCTTGCTTAGCAGCGATGATATAGCGGGCATCCGTCACCAAAATTTGACGGTCACGACTGATAAAGACTGTTCCATTTGAACCCCAAAAATCCTGTCAAATAGTAGACATTTTTAAGGTTATTGATAATGATTCCATCTAGTTCTTTTTCTTGCATTTTATCGAGAAAATGCTTGCACACGTTTATTCATGATGTAACTTTCCTTTCAAATACTGTCCTGTATAGCTTGCTTGGTTAGCAGCTACTTCCTCTGGAGTTCCTGTTGCAATGATGGTACCACCACCAACACCGCCTTCTGGACCTAAATCGATGATATGGTCTGCTGTTTTGATGACATCTAGATTGTGCTCAATCACGAGAACTGTATTACCATCATCTACAAAGCGAGACAAAACGGTAAGCAGACGAGCGATATCCTCGGTATGAAGACCAGTTGTCGGTTCATCTAGAATGTAGAAGGATTTACCGGTCGAGCGCTTATGGAGCTCACTAGCCAGCTTCATACGCTGCGCTTCTCCACCAGAAAGTGTCGTGGCTGGTTGTCCCAAGGTCACATAGCCTAGACCAACATCTTTGATAGTCTGGAGTTTGCGTTGAATTTTCGGAATGTGTTTGAAAAATTCTACCGCATCGTTGACGGTCATATCCAAGACTTGCGAGATATTCTTTTCCTTGTAGTGAACTTCTAGGGTTTCACTGTTGTAGCGGGTTCCGTGGCAGACTTCACAAGCCACGTAAACATCTGGCAAGAAGTGCATCTCAATCTTGATAATCCCGTCACCTGAGCAGGCCTCACAGCGACCACCCTTGACGTTAAAACTGAAACGACCCTTTTTGTAACCTCGAATCTTGGCTTCATTTGTCTGAGCAAAGAGGTCCCTAATATCATCAAATACACCTGTATAGGTTGCGGGATTGGACCTTGGAGTTCGTCCAATAGGACTCTGGTCAATGTCAATCAAACGATCGACATGCTCAATCCCTGTAATGGTCTTAAACTTACCAGGCTTGTCTGAATTGCGGTTAAGCTTTTGAGCGATAGCTTTTTTGAGGATGCTGTTAATGAGGGTCGACTTGCCTGAACCGGATACACCAGTCACAGCGATAAATTTTCCTAAGGGGAAGCGAGCAGTGACATTTTGTAGGTTATTTTCACGCGCCCCAGTCACCTCGATAAAGCGACCATTTCCAACACGGCGTTCTGTCGGCACTGGGATTGCACGTTTACCTGCCAAATACTGTCCTGTGATGGATTTACTGTTACGAGCTACCTGCTTAGGCGTACCTGCCGCAACAATCTCTCCACCAAAGACCCCTGCACCAGGGCCGACGTCTATCAGATAATCAGCCTCTCGCATGGTATCTTCATCATGTTCTACCACGATAAGGTATTTCCCCAAATCACGCATCTTTTTCAGACTGGCAATCAGGCGGTCATTGTCCCTCTGGTGAAGACCGATAGACGGCTCATCTAAGATATAGAGGACTCCTGAGAGATTGGAACCAATCTGGGTTGCCAAGCGAATACGTTGGCTCTCCCCACCTGATAGTGTTCCTGCTGAACGAGAAAGGGTCAGATAGTTGAGACCGACATTATTGAGGAAGGTCAAGCGGTCCTTGATTTCCTTAAGAATCGGACGAGCAATGATGGCTTCATTTTTTGATAGGGTCAACTGATCAATAGCTTCCAAATGGTCTGCGATGGAGAGGTCTGAAATTTCTCCGATATGAGGGTCCTTTCTCTCCTCCTACACGAACAGATAAGGCCTGGTCATTGAGACGATAACCATGACAAGTGCCACAAGTTAGCTCATTCATATAAAGACGCATCTGTGTGCGGGTGTAGTCGCTATTGGTTTCATGGTAGCGTCGCTTAATATTTCCTATAACACCTTCAAAATGGAATATCGATATCACGAACTCCACCGAATTCATTTTCATAATGGAAATGGAATTCCTTACCCATCTGAACCATAGAAAATGAGATGTTTATCCTCCTCTGACAAGTCCTCAAAAGGCGTATCCATGTCCACTCCAAAGGCTGTCATGGCTTGTTCCAGCATATTTGGATAATAGTTAGAAGAGATAGGATTCCAAGGCGCTAAGGCTCCCTCACGAAGGGTCTTGCTAGCATCTGGTACGACTAAGTCCGTATCAACCTCTAGCTTGATCCCCAAACCATCACACTCACTACAAGAACCAAAACGGTGCATTGAAGGAGAAGAGACGAGGTTCTAGTTCTGGAACTGTAAAACCACAGACTGGGCAGGCATAATGTTCTGAAAAGAGCAACTCTGAATCATCCATAGTATCGATAACCACATAACCTTCTGCGATACGAAGGGCTGCTTCGATGGAATCAAAGAGACGACTACGGATACCTTCCTTGATGATAATACGGTCTACCACCACATCGATGTTGTGTTGTTTATTCTTTCAAGTTCAGGAACTTCGGTCACATCGTAAACAACTCCATCGACACGGACACGGACGTAACCATCCTTTTGAATCTTTTCAATCAGAGTCTTATGTTGCCCTTTTTTCTTACGAATAACAGGAGCCAGAATCTGCAGACGCTGGCGCTCTGGCAACTCCAAAACCTTGTCGACAATCTGCTCTACAGACGAAGCCTTGATAGCCCCATGTCCATTGATACAGTATGGTGTCCCTACACGTGCATAGAGGAGACGTAGGTAGTCGTTGATTTCCGTCGTTGTCCCAACCGTCGAACGAGGGTTTTTACTAGTCGTTTTCTGGTCAATGGAAATAGCAGGACTAAGACCATCGATAGAGTCCACATCTGGTTTTTCCATATTGCCCAAAAACTGACGAGCGTAGGCTGATAGACTCTCTACATAGCGGCGTTGCCCTTCTGCATAAAGGGTATCAAAGGCAAGACTCGACTTGCCCGAACCCGACAGCCCCGTCACCACAACTAGCTTGTCACGTGGAATTTCCACGTCAATATTTTTTAAATTATGGGCGCGTGCCCCATGGATGACAATCTTATCTTGCATGTTACTTCTTTCTAGTCCATTGTTGCTTTCCATTATACCAAAAAAAGTGAAATTCTATTACCAAAAAAGCCGATTTTGTAGTATAATAGTACGGTGCTAAAAATCACTTAAACACAGAATAGATTAGGAAAGGATAGGGGATATGAAACAAGTCTTTCTCTCAACAACAACTGAATTTAAAGAGATCGATACGCTCCAGCCGGGCACTTGGATCAATCTCGTCAATCCTACCCAGAGCGAATCGATGGAAATCGCTTCTGCTTTTGATATTGATATCGCTGACCTCCGTGCACCACTCGATGCCGAAGAAATGTCTCGTATTACCATTGAAGATGAATACACTCTGATTATCGTAGACGTTCCCATTACCGAGGAGAGAAATAACCGTATCTACTATGTAACTATCCCCTTGGGGATTATCATCACAGAGGAGGCTATCATTACCACTTGTTTGGAGCCTCTCCCACTTCTAGATGTCTTTATCAATCGGAGACTTCGGAATTTCTATACCTTCATGCGTTCGCGCTTTATCTTTCAAATCCTCTACCGCAACGCTGAAATTTATCTGACAGCCCTTCGTTCAATTGAACGTAAGAGTGAGCAAATCGAAACCCAACTTCACAAATCTACTCGAAATGAAGAATTGATTGAACTCATGGAGTTAGAAAAGACCATCGTCTACTTCAAGGCCTCTCTTAAGACAAACGAGCGCGTGATTAAAAAATTGACCAGCGCAACTAGCAATATTAAGAAATACCTTGAAGACGAAGACTTACTTGAAGATACCTTGATTGAAACGCAACAGGCCATCGAGATGGCGGATATCTATGGAAACGTCCTTCACTCTATGACAGAGACCTTTGCCTCTATCATTTCAAACAACCAGAACAATATCATGAAAACCTTGGCCCTCGTGACCATCGTTATGTCTATCCCGACTATGATTTTCTCAGCTTACGGAATGAACTTTAAGGACAATGAAATCCCTTTAAACGGAGAACCGCATGCTTTCTGGCTCATCGTCTTTATCGCCTTTGCTATGAGTGTTTCTCTCACTCTTTACCTCATCCATAAAAAATGGTTCTAAACAGGAGTTATTATGTCACAGATTGATTTAAAAGAATTAACAAAGAAAAACCAGGAATTTATCCATATTGCAACCCAACAATTTCTCAAGGACGGCAAAACCGATGCCGAAATCAAGGCTATCCTTGAAGAAGTCATTCCTCATATCCTTGAGGAGCAACCAAAAGGAGTGACAGCTCGTTCTATCTACGGAGCACCAACTCACTGGGCTCATAGCTTCAGCGAAAAAGAGCAATACGAAAAAGAACATCCAAAAGAAAACGACGATCCAAAATTGATGATGTTGGATTCAGCCCTTTTCATCACAGGATTATTTGCAGTAGTTAGCGCCTTGATGAGCTTCTTCTCAAACCAACCTGTGGCCTACGGATTGGTAACACTTATCAGTGTAGGGGCCTTTGGTGGAGTTGCCTTTTACCTTCTCTATCACTTCATCTACCGCTACTACGGACCAGATACTGACCGTAGCCAACGCCCTCCATTCTGGAAATCACTTTTGGTTATGTTAGCAACCATGTTTGCTTGGGTTCTCATCCTCTTCTTGAGTAACTTCCTTCCACAAGCCATCAACATCAGCCTCCCACCACTTGTTTTGTTGGTGATTGGAGGAGCTCTCCTTGCCCTACGTTTCTACCTCAAAAAACGTTTCAACATCAAGAGCGCAAGTGCAGGACCTGCTAGATATTAAGATAAACAATAAAAGTAGTGTGTTTTGCAGACAGACTACTTTTATTATGGCTCCAAAGCATTTTTTTATTCTCCAAAGAAAAGTAGCTACATTTTCTAAAAACGTTCTAATGTAAAGTCTTTCCTTAGAATCCCGAGGTTTTGTCCTTGAATCCAAGTTGTTTTTCTGTTATACTAATAAAGTAATAAGGAGAAATATATATGACTAAACAGAGAATTAATCAAAGTTGTTGGTTCAATTGGTGCCTTTATCGGGATTATTGTATTTATAGCCTACATCCCCCAAATTTTTGCCAATTTACAAGGAAACTAAAGCTCAACCATTCCAACCTTTATCAGCAGCAGTCTCTTGCTTAATCTGGGTCATTTATGGATGGACAAAAGAGCCTAAGAAAGACTGGATTCTAATCATTCCAAACTCAGCTGGGGTTATCCTTGGCGGACTGACTTTCCTTACTGCTCTATAAGAATGCAACTACTATAAAAAGCAACCACATCGAGTGGTTGCTTTTTTACTACTTTCTTGATCTAAAAGCCTTCTTCTGGCTCTAATTCTTGTTGTTTCCCCTCATCTTTTGTGATAAAATAGCATCAATCTATTTCTAGGAGGATGAGATATGGTTTCTACTATTGGTATTGTTAGTTTGTCTAGTGGCATTATCGGAGAAGACTTTGTCAAACACGAAGTGGACTTGGGTATTCAACGTCTCAAGGGCCTCGGACTCAATCCTATCTTTTTACCCCATTCGCTAAAAGGCTTAGACTTTATCAAGGACCATACTGAAGCGCGTGCGGAGGATTTGATGCAGGCCTTTTCTGATGATAGCATCGACATGATCCTATGCGCCATCGGTGGAGACGATACCTATCGTTTATTACCCTATCTTTTTGAAAATGACCAACTAGAAAAAGTTATCAAACAAAAGATTTTTCTTGGCTTCTCAGATACAACCATGAACCATCTCATGTTGCATAAACTAGGAATCAAGACCTTTTATGGCCAATCCTTTTTAGCAGACATTTGTGAATTGGACAAGGAGATGTTGCCCTATAGCTTTCACTACTTTAAAGAATTGATTGAGACAGGAAAAATCTCAGAAATCCGCCCTAGCGACGTTTGGTATGAGGAACGGACTGACTTTAGTCCCAAGGCTCTGGGAACAGCTCGTGTCAGTCATGCAAATACCGGTTTTGACTTATTACAAGGAAATGCCCAGTTCGAGGGAGAAATTCTCGGAGGTTGCCTCGAATCTCTCTATGATATCTTTGACAACTCTCGATACGCAGACAGCACGGAGCTCTGCCAAAAGTACAAACTCTTCCCTGACTTATCCGACTGGGAAGGAAAGATTCTCTTACTAGAAACAAGCGAAGAAAAGCCTGAGCCGGAAAACTTCAAAAAAATGGTGCAGACTTTAAAGGAGACTGGAATATTCGAGGTCATCAGCGGACTCTTGGTCGGAAAACCTATGGATGAAACCTTCTATGACGACTATAAAGAGGCACTATTGGATATCATTGACAGCAATATCCCAATTGTCTATAATCTGAATATCGGCCACGCAACTCCAAGAGCTATTGTCCCCTTCGGAGTCCACGCCCATGTAGATGCAACGGAGCAAGTCATTCGCTTTGACTATAACAAATAAAGCTGGGAAGAATTTCTCAGCTTTTTTCTATACTCTCAGATGTTCTAGACATCTAACGTCACTTATTTCCACCCTTCCATTCACAATCATTCTCATGGTCATCAACTAGCCCTGCAGCCTGCAGATAGGACAAGACAGCGACTGGTCCAGTAAATTTGAAGCCTCGTTTTTTGAGATCCTTGGATATTTTCTCAGATAAAGTCGTCTTGGCAGGGGCTTGGGCATAATCAGGAACATCATTGACCATGGTTTTCCTATCTACAAAAGACCAGAGATAGGTGTCAAAAGAATTATACTCCTTTTGAACTTGTAAAAATGCTTGAGCGTTGGTGCGCGTCGCAAATATCTTAGCATGATTGCGGATGATAGCTGGATTATCCATCAAAGCTTCCAATTCTTCATCCGACATCTCTGCGACCGCTTGAATTTGGTAACCATGAAAAGCTTGACGGAAGGCTTGGCGTTTATTAAGCACTGTTTCCCAAGAAAGACCAGCCTGATAGGTCTCCATGCAGAGCAACTCAAAAAGCGCTTGGTCATCATGGAGAGGTTGGCCCCACTCCTCATCGTGGTAGGCTACATATAGAGGGTTGTTCATTTTAACCCAGCCACAACGTTTTGGCATAGACTTCTCCTATTTCACCAACATCTTAAGGGCAGATTTGATGTAGTTTTCAGCTGTATCAGAAGTTCCTTCAAAGAATTTCTTGATTTTCTTAAGCTCAGTTGCCTTGTAACCCAAAGCCAACATGGCTTCCATAGCTTCTTCCAATTCTTGGTTGTCGTTGCTAGATGGAGCTGCAGTCTTAGCAGGAAGGTCATCGCCTGCCACAACAACTTTCCCTTCTAAGTCCAAGACCATCTGTTGGGCTGTTTTCTTCCCGATTTTAGGGAATTTAGTCAAGTAAGTGATATTCTTAGTCTCAATTGCTTGAACAAGCCCTGCATTGTCATCCGCTGCGATAATAGCAAGAGCAGAAACAGGGCCAATGCCCGACACCGAAATCAAGCTGAGAAAGAGTTTTTTCTCGTCCTCTGAGCGAAAGCCGTAAAGCAGGTGAGCATCTTCACGGATGACTTGATGCACATAGATTTGTGCTTCTTGGTTGACTTGCCCTGAGTAGGCATAAGGGTTAGCTACATGCAGAATGTAGCCGATACCGTTAGCTTCTAGGACGATGTATTTAGCAGTAATTTTGGTAATAATACCCTTTAGATATTCGTACATAATTTTCCCTTCAATTTATACTCAATGAAAATCAAATCTAAACTAGGAAGCTAACCTTAGGCATAACTTGAGTTAGGCAAGGTAAGGCTGACGCAGTTTAGAGAGATTTTCGAAGAGTATTAGTATTTTCCTAGCTCTCGGAGGCTCGTATGATTTTCCTGAATGCGACGGAACATCTTTTCCATGTCCGACTTGGTAAAGTGAACCAAAACAGGACGTCCGTGTGGACAGTTATAGGGGTTGTCACATTGAGAGAGCTGATAGAGGAGTTGTCTAGCCGAGTGGTCATCAATACGATGGTTGGCCTTGATGGACCGCTTGCAGGACATCATAATGGCTAGCTCTGCTCTGTATTTCTTGATTGAAACTTCCTTGGTCAAGAGGAGCATGTCACACATCTCATAGATCCCTGACTCGATTTCCTCCTCTGCCATCCAAATGGGATGTTCGCGAAGGATGAATTGATTCTCCCCGTACTCTGCTAGAAAGACGCCAACTTCCTCTAAGAGAGACATTCTTTCCTTGAGACGAAGGGCATCATCCGCAGGAAATTCAAAGATATAGGGCACTAGGAGTTGTTGCTGACTCTGGTCAACATTGCCAATACTTTCACGATACTCCTCGTATTTGACCCGTTCCTGAGCCGCGTGCTGATCTATGATGTAAAGCCCATCTCGACCTTGGGCAAAGAGATAGGTTCCATGCATCTGCCCGAAAAATTCCAACTCTGGGAAGCTCGAAGATTCTTCTCGCTCCAACTTGTCATAAGCCTTATCCAAACTAGCCATATCTAACTCAGGATGATCCAGTTGGTCATAGCTGATAGGCTTTCTCTCTGCAAAATGCAGTTTAGCAGGCTTGGTCAGCTGGTCCAAGGTTTCCTTAGCAAACAGATTCAAATCCTGTTTCTCTTCAGTCAGGTTCACCTGATGGTCTGCCACCTCAGCTTGTTTCGGTCTGGTCGGTTCATTTTTTTCATAGTAAAGCGTATTTTCTCTCAGTGGCAAAGTCGTTTGCTCCACCTTTTCACGATTTCTAACCGCAGATTTGGCCAGATTTTCCAAGGCATCTGGAATCAAGGTCTGTTCCTTTAGACTCTTTGCGATAGCTTCTGAAACCAGTGCCATCAGCTCTCTTTCCTTAGAAATACGCACCTCTTGCTTGGTTGGGTGCACATTGACATCGGCTAGATAAGGATCGATATGGATGTGAATAACAGCCAGTGGAAAACGCCCCACCATGAGTTTGCTACCGTATCCATCTAAAATGGCACGATTGAGCAGGAAGTTTTTGATATAACGACCATTGATAAAAAGACTGATATAGTTGCGATTAGCCCGCGTCAATTCAGGTAAGGAGACAAAGCCTGAAATTTCAAAATCTAGGTCAGTATTCTCAATTTCAACCATCTTTTTGGCACTCGCTAAACCATAAATACCAGCAATGGCTTGACGCAGTTGACCCGTACCAGCTGTTCGTGTCATTTCCTTGCCATCACTAATCAAACTAAAGGAAATCTCAGGATGGGCTAGCCCCAGACGATTGACAATATCAATGATATGAGACAACTCTGCCTGCTGGCTCTTCATATACTTGAGACGAGCCGGTGTATTGAAAAAGAGGTCTTCCACACAAACCTTAGTCCCCACAGGACTGGTCGCTGGAATGATTTCCTCAACTTGACCCCCACGAGCCACTAGCTTGGTCCCGTGACTGGCACCGTCCACCGCTGTCAACAAAGTCAAAACACTGACAGAAGCGATAGAGGGCAGGGCTTCACCACGAAAGCCGAGGGTCCGAATCCGAAAAAGATCCGCTTGATTCTTAATCTTACTGGTTGCATGACGGCGGAGAGCCAACTCGACTTCATCGTGGGCAATCCCGTGACCATTATCTGTGATTTGGATTTTCTTAAGCCCAGCTTCCTCAATCTCAACGATAATCTGGCTAGAGCCAGCATCAATGGCATTTTCAACCAACTCTTTAACTACACTGGCAGGGCGTTCGATAACTTCTCCTGCTGCAATCTGGTTGGCCAAGACTTCTGGCAATTCAATAATATGAGACATCTTTCAGCCCCTTTCTTAACGATTTTTATCTATTTCTCTGAAAATAAGCTAGTGCTATTATACCATATTTCACTCGTTTCCAAAAAAGTCCGAGTAGCAACTTTCTTCCCGATTTTACTAGGTTATTTGCCAAGTTTGTGGTACAAATAGGTAGAAACAATATTTTAAAAAGGAGAAAAGACACATGCACATTTTTGATGAGCTAAAAGAGCGTGGTTTGATTTTTCAAACGACTGATGAAGAAGCTTTGCGTAAAGCCCTAGAAGAAGGTCAAGTTTCTTATTATACTGGCTACGATCCAACTGCTGACAGCCTTCACCTAGGTCACCTTGTCGCAATCTTGACAAGTCGTCGCTTGCAGTTAGCAGGTCACAAACCATATGCGCTCGTTGGCGGTGCTACAGGTCTCATCGGAGATCCGTCCTTCAAAGATGCTGAGCGTAGTCTCCAAACAAAAGACACAGTAGATGGCTGGGTCAAGTCTATCCAAGGACAACTTTCTCGCTTTCTTGACTTTTGAAAATGGTGAAAATAAAGCTGTCATGGTCAACAACTACGACTGGTTTGGCAGCATCAGCTTCATTGACTTCCTCCGTGATATCGGAAAATACTTCACTGTCAACTACATGATGAGCAAGGAGTCTGTGAAGAAACGGATTGAAACAGGGATTTCTTACACTGAGTTTGCCTACCAAATCATGCAAGGGTTACGACTTCTTTGTCCTTAACCAAGAGCACAATGTAACCCTTCAAATCGGTGGTTCTGACCAATGGGGAAATATGACAGCTGGTACCGAGTTGCTTCGTCGTAAAGGCTGACAAGACTGGTCACGTTATCACTGTTCCCACTGATTACAGACGCAACTGGTAAGAAATTTGGTAAATCAGAAGGAAACGCTGTTTGGCTCAACCCTGAAAAGACTTCTCCATACGAAATGTACCAATTCTGGATGAACGTCATGGACGCTGACGCTGTTCGCTTCTTGAAAATCTTTACTTTCTTGTCATTAGACGAGATTGAAGACATCCGTAAACAATTTGAAGCGGCGCCACACGAACGCTTGGCTCAAAAAGTCTTGGCTCGTGAAGTCGTGACTCTTGTCCACGGAGAAGAAGCCTACAAAGAAGCCCTTAACATCACTGAGCAACTCTTTGCAGGAAATATCAAAAACCTTTCTGTCAAAGAACTCAAACAAGGACTTCGTGGTGTGCCAAACTACCAAGTACAAGCAGACGAAAACCACAACATCGTTGAACTTCTCGTATCTTCTGGTGTGGTTAACTCAAAACGCCAAGCCCGTGAAGATGTTCAAAATGGAGCTATCTACGTCAACGGCGACCGCATCCAAGACCTTGACTATGTCTTGAGTGATGCAGATAAGTTAGAGAATGAACTCACTGTTATCCGCCGTGGTAAGAAAAAATACTTCGTGCTTACATACTAAAAAGCAGACTGGAGGCATTTGCCATCCAGTCCTTTTTTGCTAGACTAAAACTATGAATACAAACCTCAAACCCAAACTCCAGCGCTTTGCTTCTGCTAGTGCCTTTGCCTGCCCTATCTGCCAAGAAAATCTGACCTTGGTAGAGTCTAGTCTCAAGTGTAGCAACCGCCATTCTTTTGACCTAGCAAAATTCGGCTATGTCAATCTAGCACCTCAAATCAAGCAATCTGCCAACTACGACAAGGAAAACTTTCAAAATCGCCAGCAAATCCTAGAAGCTGGATTTTATCAGGCTATCTTAGAAGGCATCTCAGACATACTAGCGACTAAATCATCTGCAAAAACTGTCTTGGACATCGGTTGTGGCGAAGGCTTCTACTCTCGCAAACTCCAAGAAAGTCACTCTGATAAAAACCTTTCTACGCCTTTGATATTTCAAAAGATTCGGTCCAAATCGCTGCCAAAAGCGAACCCAACTGGGCAGTCAACTGGTTTGTTGGCGACCTGGCTCGCCTTCCTATAAAAGACGCCAGCATGGATATCCTGCTTGATATCTTTTCGCCTGCTAACTATGGAGAATTTCGCCGTGTCTTATCAAAGGACAGCATCTTAATCAAGGTTATTCCTACTGAAAACCACCTCAAGGAAATCCGCCAAATGGTACAGGACCAGCTAACAAAGAAAGATTATTCTAACCAAGATATCAAGGAACATTTCCAGGAGCATTTCAGCATCCAATCTAGTCAGATAGCTTCCCTGACCAAGCCTATCACAGCAGAGCAAAGAAAAGCCTTACTAAACATGACACCCCTCCTCTTTCACGTCGACCAAAGCAAGATTGACTGGAGTCAATTGACAGAGATTACTATCGAAGCAGAAATTCTTGTGGGTAAGGCAAAGTAAACCTACATTTGATAACATACAAAACCCGCACCTCAAGAAGAGGTGCGGGTTTGATTATTGTCAAAAAAAGCGAGTCAGCCTTTGCTACCTCACTTTAAACCAAATTTTCCCATTTAAGATTTTCTTTACCAACTGTATCTTGAATAGCGTTTGAAAACTCTCCTTTGATTTCCGCATCGATTTGATCGTTTATAGAATCAATCTCTTTCTTGGTTTTTGTACCTATTTCCTTCACTTCTTTATCAAAGCTCTCAATGATTCGAACTCTAGCTCGGTTTTTAGCTGGCACATACAAGGTTCTGATAAGCGACCTTTCTAGGCTCTTCTCAATCTCGCTATAGGCTTCAAAAGAACGTAACTGATCTATCGCCCAGTCGTAAGCCCCGTGCATTACATCTTCTACTAGTCTCACACTTGGATTATGCTCCCTAGCAAAATTATTGATACCAGAAGATACAGTACCGATGTTGTCCATTGTATCTGAAGCGAAGTCATAAATTCCCGTTCCGACATCTTCATATAATCCCATCTTTTTCTCCTACTTTTCATCTACCTGACATGCTCTTAGTTCACTATAAAGCTGTTCAACAACACTCTCTTGTTTACGATACTTTTTCTTATAGCTATCTTCTAAATCGTCGTATTTTCTTTCTAGTTCACGTTGCCGAGTTTTAAACTCCTCTTCATTCACCCATTGATAGCGACGAATCGTCTCCACTGCGGCCTCAAGTATATCCTCAGTCGCGTCCGGCATTTTTGAATAATCTGACAAAATAATCGAATACTTTTCGTCAAATTTTTGCTCTAAGCCCCTATAAAAATCTCCTAAAAAACTCCACTTAGTCTCCAACTCATTTTTTGACTGTCGATATTCATCATCTATCTTGTAGAGCTCTTCTTGAGCATCCTCTAACTTAGCACGAATCTTACTCCACTTATCCATAGGCGAACATTCCTTGTAATTCTGTATCTTGCTCAACGATTTTCTGAATTCCTGACTTAATCTTTGTCTCTAAGCCTGCAAAGGAAGTTGCTACTGTATTTGCAGTGGATTTGACAGTTCTACAATGACTGTCCACCGATTCAACAAGAGTTCCATAGTTGATGCCACATTCATTGTAGGTTTCTCGAACTTCATCAGAAGACAGGAGAAAACCAAAGGGTACATCTCCGAGACTGTCATACAAGACCAGGGCTTTATCGACAGCTTCCGTCCCTTTTACACCTATAAAAGCGGTAGCTGCTGTTGATACGGTCGATAATCCGCCCGCAACGGCCAAGGCCTGCTCAGAGTCTAAAGCGATGAGTTCTGCCTTGGACAAACCATTTGGAGAAGCCGTACCGATATCATTGACTTTAAAGCGATCTTTCTTGCTCTGCACACGTTTTAAGCCTTGATCCGTATTTCTTTTAATGTTGTCCATCGCAATCGAATACTTGATATCATCAGCAACTGCCCGCAAATCATCCATCATGTGACCGCCTGAATCAGGGATGACATACTCCTTACCGACATATACTCCACCAACCCGATCAGATATATTATTCAGCGGGTCTTGCTGTGTCGTAATGCGTGTGATGTTTCCTGTAAAACTAGCCTTGTCTCTATCTATCGCTGCTATATTTTTTGCAGAAAAAATGCTCAGGCCAGCAGGGATATAGAGAGGCGCCGCATTGTAGACAATGGTTTCCGGAGCATTGTATTTGAGAGCGACTCGCTGAGCGACATTCCCTCCCAAGGAGTGACCGGTCAGGATAACATCTTCTGGATTTAAACCGTTCTCTTTCAGAACATTTTCGTAAAACTGATAAGCCGAATCATAATGATGGCCCATCCCAAAGGCAATACTAACACCATCGGTCTTGATCACGTCATTGTAAAAGTCACTATTAGGGTTGGTTCCTGTATAGGCAATGATCGTTTTTCCACTTGTCTTATCTCTAAAGGCAACCCCACTCGTCCCTGTATCAGGATCACGGAAACTGGATAGATACTGAAAATTCTCGGGCATGATTTTATTTTCTTCTCTAAAGTAAAAACTTTCTAGTCGCTCATCTGACACTCCTCTAATTCTTGCTTTTTCAAATTCATAGGACAAATCTGAAGCATCAAGTGTTGGATTCGTCCCGTCTAGAACTGTGTATCCTTTATTTTCGCTCATTGCTCATATCCCTCTAGTTTTCCAGTAATCATCTCAGTGTGATCAATATCATTTTTTCTAAAAATAACAGTATATCCATAACTTTTACCTGATATCGTTGGTTCAAAAATATTGATATCCATATTAATTTGGTCATCTTTTTCTAAGCCTAAATAATCATTCACTTGTTCATTTTTAAGCTTATAGGTGATGCTGGCAGAACCGGTCTCAAGGCTATATCCTTTCCGAACAACCTCTAGGCCTTTTAAACTAGACCTAGAAATAGGAAAATCCTGCATTAAAAGACGTGTATGTTTTAAGTCACCTTTTTCTTTATTGTTAGCATCGGTGTCATCTGACAAGTGAAGACTACCACCTTTATAGTAAACCTCTCCTTGATACAACATTTCATGTTCTATCTTCCCTGATGAATTTTTAAATGCTTTTTCTTTAGTGTACTTCCCTTTAATTTCTCTCGTTTCCGAAATCCCATTTAATATTAAATGATAAATTATTGATGAAGTTCTTTCATCTTCGTCAAGATTTTCAGCATCCATAACATCTATCTGAAATCCATCTGGAAACTTTTTAAACAAGTCTTCCAGATTCTCCGTCGGGTATACCTTGCTTAACTCTGCAGCCTTTCCTTCGATAAATCTTCGACTGCTTTTTAGACTACATCCAGCTAACACCATCATTCCTACGCCTCCTACTAACATCAGCATTGCAATTTTTTTAAACATGAACTGCTCCTCTCTCACAGAACTCAAAATAGCTCCTCTATTATATCAGTTTTTGGGCGCGTTTTCAATCCAAGCAACTAGCCCATTATTCAGTGGGGCGTGCTTTGTCGTAATGCGTGTGATGTTCCCTGTAAACTTGCTCTTTTCAAATTCATAAGACAACTAAATTGCTAGATTTACTCATGTTATTTCCTTTTCACTCCTCAATGATAAATTATCTATAACAAAATATACAGATTAAACTAAAAATTTTAACGCTTATCCACCAGCTATAAGTTCTGTATGAGAATTTTGACCATCTCTAATCTTTAAAGTATAACTAAATGTTTTATTCTCTATTGTTTCACGCATAATATAAATAATCATTTTTAGTTCTTGGTCCTGCTCTACTCCCATATAGTTGTTTAAAATCGGGTCCGTAAGAGTGTAGTCAATATCTGCACTCCCCGTTTCATAACTATAACTTTTACCTCCCATATGTAATTTTGATAGGCTAGCTTTATTAATCGTAAATTCCTGGAGTAATAATATCGGACTTTTTTTATCTTGATATTTGCGGTTGAATCTTTTTAATTGAATTTTGCCATATTGATAAGTTACAGCACCTTTATATATAAGTTCTTCTCTGTTCTTCCCATTCTGTTCAAAACTAATTTTTTCTTCTGATATTGTACCTGAAATCTGCTTAGTTTGAGAATTCCCATCTAAACTAATAGTTTGGAACCTATAGCCACTATCTTCATTATATTCATATAAATCATTTATCGTAATATTAAACCCATCCGGAAACTTTTCAAACAAGTCTTCTAGATTCTCCGTTGGGTAGACCTTGCTTAGTTCTGAGGCTTTCCCTTCGATAAATCTTCGACTACTTTTCATAAAACAACCTGTCAATGTCAATAGTGCCATTCCCAAAAGTACTGCTGTTAGCGCTAATTTTTTTGTCATAAATTTATCCATTATTCTTTTTCTTTTCGACTTTTATAACCACTGATAATCTCCGCATGTGTATTTTGCCCGTCTTGAATTTCTAAAGTATAGCTATAGGCCATATTTTTAATGGTTTCATGCATGATATAAATCACCATTTTTAGTTCTTTATTCTGCTCAACTCCCATGTAGTTGTTTAAAATCGGATCCGATAGAGTATAGTCAATATCTGCGCTCCCTGTTTCAACACTGTAGCTTTTTCTCCCCATTTTTAATTTCGACAGAGTATTTCTATTAATCGTAAATTCTTGGAGCAATAGTTTAGGATTCCTTATCGTCGCATTTGCCTGAGGATCCGTCAATTGAATCGTTCCATCCTTATAAATCACTCCACCTTCATAGAGTACTTCTTCCGTTCGTTTTTTATTCTCATCTATGCTGACTTTTTTCTCCTTAAAAGTTCCTCTAACCACTTTATTCTCAGCATCACCCTTTAGTTCAATAGATTGGTAAAAATAGCCTTCCCCTTCTTTATAATCATAAATATCGTCGCTAAAAATACCAAATCCTTCCGGAAACTTTTTAAACAAGTCTTCTAGATTCTCCGTCGGGTAGACCTTGCTTAACTCTGAGGCTTTCCCTTCAATAAATCTTCGACTACTTTTCATAAAACAACCTGTCAATGTCAACAACGCCACTCCCAAAAGTATTGCTGTCAGCGCTAATTTTTTCCTCATAAATTCCTCCATCAATCATTATAAAGTTTATATTGCTTGCTTTTGTAACCACTAAATAATTCCGTATGAGAGTTATGGCCATCTTTAATATCTAAAGTATAGCTATAGGCCTTATTTTCGACAGTTTCAGACATGATATAAAAAATCATTTTTAATTCTTTATCCTGCTCCACCCCCATGTAGTTGTTTAAAATCGGATCCGTGATAGTATAGTCAATATCTGCGCTGCCTGTTTCAAAACTATAGCTTTTTCTCCCATTTTTAATTTGGATAGACTGTCTTTATTAATCGTAAATTCTTGGAGCAGTAATGTTGGGCTTTTTATTTTGATATTCGCTGTTGGATCTTTTAATTGAATTTTACCATCTTGATAAATGACCTCACCCGTATATACAAAATTTTCACTACGCTTCTCATCTTGATCAAAACTAACCTGTTTCTCTGATATCGCACCTGAAATCTGTCTAGTTTGAGAATTTCCATGTAGATTGATTGATTGAAGTTTGTACCCACTTTCTTCATATTCGTATAAATCCTTTGAGGTAATCTGAAACCCATCCGGAAACTTTTCAAACAGGTCTTCCAAATTCTCTGTCGGGTAGACCTTGCTGAGCTCAGCTGCCTTTCCCTCGATAAATCTTCGACTACTCTTTAGACTACATCCAGATAGAGTCAGCGCCACTCCCAAAAGTATTGCTGTCAACGCTAATTTTTTTGTCATAAATTACTCCTACTTCTCAGAATCCAAGATAGTTATTTTACTATCGCTCATGACTAATTTTCCTCTAATTTCCCTACGATACCTTCTGAATGATAAAGATTATCTTTTCTAAAAATGACATCATAACCATAACTTTTACCTGCTATCGTTGGTTCAAAAATATTGATGTCCATATTAAGTTGGGCATCACTTTCTAAACCCAAATAATTATTCACTTGTTCATTTTTAAGATTATAAGTAATGCTTGCAGAACCTGTCTCAAAGCTATATCCTTTAAGAGTTACTTGTAGGCCTCGTAAACTTGACCTCGAAATAGAAAATTCCTGCATTAAAAGACGGGAGTGTTTTAAATCACCCTTTTCTTTATTTTTAGAAGAATTTCCTTCCGATAAATGAAGGCTGCCATCTTTGTAGTAGACATTTCCTTTATACAAAATTTCTTTTTCAATTTTCCCATCTGAATTTTTAAGTGAGCTTTCCTTGGTAATTTCTCCTTTTATTTCTTTGGTTTCAGAAATACCATTTAAAACCGTTTGGTAAATTATTGTTGGTGAGTTTTCATCTTTCTTTTCAGTATCTGTTATACGGATTTGAAATCCATCCGGAAACTTTTCAAACAAATCTTCCAGATCCTCTGTCGGATAGACCTTGCTTAGTTCTGCCGCCTTCCCCTCGATAAATCTCCGACTGCTTTTCCCAAAACAACCTGTCAATGTCAACAGTGCGACTCCTAAAAATACTGCTGTTAGTGCTAGTTTTTTTGTCATAATTTTCCCTATCCTTGATATAATTCATTTTAATTAACAATAGTATACCTGTTTTTCCTATATTGTGCTAGCTTTTTAACGGGATGGACAAATTTCTATTGAAGTCTCGACTCTTTTATAGCTAAAAACAAAAACGCATCTATTAAAGATGCGTTTTTGTTTTATAATCTGTTACAGAGAATCTTAGTTCAAGTGCCAGATATCTTCGTTGTACTGAGCGATTGTACGGTCAGATGAGAAGAATCCTGCTTTAGCAATGTTAACGATGACTTTATCCAACCATGCGTCACGGTCTTCGTAGTCAGCAAGCATTTGCTCTTTCACTTTGATGTAGTCTTCCAAGTCAAGAAGAGTCATGAACCAGTCTTTGTTGATCAATTCGTTGTAAAGACGTTCCAAGCGTTCTTTCTTACCAACTGCAAGAACAGCATCGCTCACGATGAAAGTCAACCAATGGTTTGATCGCTTTACGAGCGTAGAATTCGCTTGATTTGTATGCTGATTTTGCGTAAAGGTCGATAACAGTTTCTGAATCTTCACCAAAGATGTAGATGTTTTCGTCGCCAACCAACTCAGCGATTTCCACGTTAGCACCCGTCCATAGTACCAAGAGTCAAAGCTCCGTTCAACATGAATTTCATGTTACCAGTACCTGAAGCTTCTTTAGAAGCAAGTGAGATTTGTTCTGAGATGTCACATGCTGGGATAAGGAAGCTTGCTGCAGTAACGTTGTAGTTTTCAACCATTACCACTTGCAAGTGTGGAGCTACTGCTGGGTCGTTAGCAATCACTTCTGACAAGCAAAGGATCAAGTGGATGATGTCTTGAGCGATTGTGTAGGCAGGAGCTGCTTTACCACCAAAGAATACTGTGATTGGACGAGCAGGGATATTACCAGCCTTGATGTCCAAGTATTTGTGAATCACATACAAAGCGTTCATTTGTTGACGTTTGTACTCGTGAAGACGTTTGATTTGGATATCAAAGATAGAGTTAGTATTGATTTCCACACCTTGGTGTTCTTTCAAGTGACGAGCCAATTTACGTTTGTTGTGAGCTTTGATGCTTTCCAATTTTTCTTTGACAGCAGCCTTGTCTTCGTATGAAAGAAGGTCTTCCAATTTAGAAGCTTCATGGTGCCATTCGCGGCCAAGGATCTCATCCAAGTAGTGAGACAAGCTTGGGTTAGCATGCATGAGCCAACGACGGAAGGTGATACCGTTTGTTTTGTTGTTGAATTTTTCTGGGTAAAGATCGTAGAAAGCTTTCAACTCAGAGTTCTTCAAGATTTCAGTGTGAAGAGCCGCAACCCCGTTTACGCTGTATCCATAGTGGATATCCATGTGGGCCATGTGTACACGATCGTTTGCATCAATGATTTGAACAGCTGGATCTTTGTATTCAGCACGAACACGACGGTCCAATTCTTTGATGATTGGTACCAAGTGAGGAACCACTTCTTCCAAGAATTCAAGAGGCCATTTTTCAAGGGCTTCAGCAAGGATTGTGTGGTTTGTGTAAGCAGTCATGCTACGAACGATAGAAATTGCTTCATCAAGTTCGATACCACGTTCAGTCAAAAGACGGATCAACTCAGGAATCACCATTGATGGGTGAGTATCGTTGATTTGTACAACTGCGTAGTCAGCAAGGTCATGCAAGTTGCTTCCTTTTTCGATTGCTTCATCGATGATCAATTGAGCACCGTTTGAAACCATGAAGTATTGTTGGAAGATACGGAGCAATTCACCTTGTTTGTCGCTATCGTCTGGGTAAAGGAAAAGAGTCAAGTTGCGAGCGATATCTGTCTTGTCAAAGTTGATGCCATCTTCAATGATAGATGAATCAACTGAATCCAAGTCAAACAAACGCAAGCGGTTTTTCGTAGCTGTTTTGTAACCAGGTACATCGATATCGTAAAGAGTAGATGTCAATGTAAAGTGTGCAAATGGTACTTGGTAGCTACGACTTGAGCGAACCAACCAGTTTTGGTCAGTCAACCAAGCGTTAGGAATTGTTTCTTGTTGGTTGTTTTTAAGAACTTGTTGGAAAAGACCAAAGTGGTAGTTCAAACCAACACCGTCACCGTTCAAACCAAGTGTAGCGATTGAGTCGATAAAGCAGGCTGCCAAACGTCCCAAACCACCGTTACCAAGTGATGGTTCCAATTCTACTTCTTCGATTTCGATCAACTCTTTACCTGCATCAGCAAGTTCTTTTTTAACTTCGTCATAAAGACCAAGGTTAATCAAGTTGTTAGACAAGAGTTTACCAATCAAGAACTCAGCTGAGATATAGTAAACTTTTTTCTTACCAGTGTTGACTGGTTTTTGGCTGCTTGCTAGTTTGCTGTAGTTAAGAAGAGCAAGGTAAAGCTCCTCATTGCTACATTCTGCGATAGATTTATTGTAACGATTTTGTACAAATTCTTTTAATGGTAACATTTTTTGTGTCTCCTGATAATGTCTTATTTCTTTAATTCTACCAAATTTTCATTGATTCGGCGATAAATTGTAGTCAAGTCAAGCAAAGTTTCTTCGACAGCAGGAGTCAATTGATCCTCTGTCATACGCCATGACCAGTTTCCACCAAGAGTAGATGGGAAGTTCATACGAGCTGAACCATCCAACTCTAGCAAATCTTGCATAGTAGCGATAGTCATAAAGCTTACTGATGAGAAGGCTGTACGAAGCATAGCATGTACTACTGTTTCATATTCCTTGCGGTTTGTATAACGTGCCATGTACTCACGAGTTGGATCGTCGATTTCATTGCGATACCAACCAAGAACAGTGTTGTTATCGTGTGTTCCTGTGTACATAACTGAGTTGGCTGGTGCCAAGTGTGGGCTGTCGATACTTTCGTGTTCTGGGTTGAAGGCAAATTGAAGGACTTTCATTCCTGGGAATCCAGTGCGTTCACGTAGTTCAATAACTTCGTCAGTCATGAATCCAAGGTCTTCTGCGATGATGTTCAAGTCACCAAGTTCCTCTTTAACCGCTGCAAAGAGTTTGTAGTCAGGTCCTTTCACCCATTTACCAGGTGCTGCTGTTTCAGAACCAGCAGGAATTTCCCAGTAAGACTCAAATCCACGGAAGTGGTCGATACGAACGATGTCGTAGATTTTGAAGCTTTCACGCAAGCGTTCAATCCACCATTTGTAGCCGTCTTTGTCCATTGCTTCCCAGTCATAGATTGGGTTACCCCAAAGCTGACCAGTAGCAGAAAATTCATCTGGTGGGCATCCTGCGATGCAAGTCGCCTTACCGTTGACATCTGTCTTGAAGAGATGTGGATTTGCCCACATATCGCTTGAATCTTCCGCTACATAGATAGGCATATCTCCGACAATTTCGATGTGGTTGTCATTAGCATATGCTTTCAATTTCAACCATTGTTGGAAGAAAAGGTATTGGGTTACGCGGTGGTAAACAAGCTTGTCAGCTAATTTCTCACGGTAGCTTTCAAGAGTTGAAGCTTTACGAGCACGAGCATCTGCATCTGGCCATTCTGTCCAAGCAAGATTATCAAAATGCTCCTTGATTGCCATATACTCTGCAAATAGTTCAAGCCATGATTGATTTTCTTGAGCAAATTTTTCGAAGTCTTTGACATCTCCGACTTCAAGGAAACGTTTGACAGCTTTCTCTAGAAGTGGACGACGTGCATAGTAGATTTTAGCGTAGTCAACTTCAGTTGGGTTGCTACCAAAGTCCACACCTTCAAGATCACTTGCTTCCAACAAACCTTGCTCCACCAAAATATCAAGGTCGATAAAATGAGTGTTTCCAGCAAAGGCTGAGAATGATTGGTATGGAGAATCACCGTAACTAGTTGTTCCTAAAGGGAGGATTTGCCAGTAACGTTGCTTCGTGCGAACCAAGAAGTCAACGAAATCATAGGCGCTTTGACCAAATGATCCGATTCCGTATGCTCCTGGAAGTGATGAGATGTGCATCAACACACCGCTTTGACGTTTTTTCATATTAGCACCTCAAGTGTTTATATTGTTAATTATTTCAATTTTTGCGCAAACGTTTGCGCTAACTCAAAATATAACCCATTTTAAAAAGAAATGCAAGCGTTTGTAAAAAACTTTTTATTGTTTAATCTTTTTGACAAACTTTCAAAGTTACTATATTCTTATTTTTACCACCCTTTTTAATCATCATCCTAATCATGCAAGCGTTTTCCTTCAATTGTTTTTGAATCAAAATTTACATGATTACCTATTTTTCTTCTATTATATAAACAATTTTAGGAATTAGCCAGTCACAAGCTTTTTAAATTTTTTTCAAAAAAATACTTGCAACCGTTTTCTGTTTGTGCTATACTAAGGTCATAAGGGAAAACGTTTGCGTTCCCTAGACTATAAAATTTGTTATTCTTTAGGAGGAATACACTATGTCATCTAAATTCATGAAGAGCGCTGCTGTGCTTGGAACTGCTACACTTGCTAGCTTGCTTTTTGGTAGCTTGCGGAAGCAAAACTGCTGATAAGCCTGCTGATTCTGGTTCATCAGAAGCGAAAAGAAATCACTTTCTACGTTGAAGATCAATACAAAGCCTTTGCTGAATCAGTTGCTGAAAGCTTACGAAAAAGAAGCTGGTGTAAAAGTTAACATCAAAACAGGAGACCAAATGGGTGGAGCTTGACAAACCTTTCACTTGATAACCAATCTGGTAAAGCCCCTGATGTTATGATGGCACCATACGACCGTGTAGGTAGCCTTGGTACTGACGGACAACTTTCAGAAGTAACTTTGAGCGACGGTGCTAAAACAGACGATACTACTAAATCTCTTGTAACTGTTGGTGGAAAAGTTTACGGTGCTCCAGCCGTTATCGAATCACTTGTTATGTACTATAACAAAGATTTGATTAAAGAAGCTCCAAAAACATTTGCTGACTTAGAAAATCTTGCTAAAGATAGCAAATACGCTTTCGCTGGTGAAGAAGGTAAAACAACTGCTTTCCTAGCTGACTGGACTAACTTCTACTACGCATACGGACTTCTTGCTGGTAACGGTGCTTACGTATTCGGTGACAACGGTAAAAATCCTAAAGATATCGGTCTTGCTAACGATGGTGCTATCGCAGGTATCGAATACGCTAAAACTTGGTACGAAAAATGGCCTAAAGGTATGCAAGATACTGAAGGTGCTGGAAACTTGATCCAAACTCAATTCCAAGAAGGTAAAACAGCTGCTATCATCGATGGTCCTTGGAAAGCTCAAGCATTCAAAGATGCTAAAGTAAACTACGGTGTTGCAACTATCCCAACTCTTCCAAACGGTAAAAACTACGCAGCCTTTGGTGGTGGTAAAGCTTGGATCATCCCATCAAGCACTAAGAACCTTGAAGGCGCTCAAAAATTTGTAGACTTCCTTGTTTCAACTGACCAACAAAAAGCATTCTACGATGCAACTAACGAAATCCCAGCTAACACTGAAGCTCGTGCTTACGCTGAAGGTAAAAAAGATGAGTTGACTACAGCTGTTATCGAGCAGTTCAAGAACGCACAACCAATGCCAAACATCTCTCAAATGTCAACAGTTTGGGACCCAGCTAAAACAATGCTCTTTGACGCTGTAAGCGGTAAGAAAGATGCTAAAACAGCTGCTAATGATGCTGTAACATTGATCAAAGAAACAATCCAACAAAAATTTGGTAACTAAAAATTTGGTAACTAATTGATTGATTCAAGGGAGATAATTTAAACATCTCCCTTGATTTTTAGATATATTGACAATGTTTTCAGCAATTTTGCTGATTAGCATCGAGCTCAATGCTCGTATCTTATGAAAAGGAGCACTCATGGAACAACAACCAAAAAAAGCAGCCTTGCTTTCATTGATTCCTGGGTTGGGACAAATCTACAACAAACAAAAAGCTAAAGGTTTTATCTTCCTTGCTGTAACAGTGGCTTTTGTCCTCTATTTTATAGTACTTGCAGCACCTGAATTGAGCAACTTTGATCACGCTCGGTGAAAAACCTGGCCGTGACAACTCTCTCTTCATGTTGATTCGTGGTGCATTTCACTCTATCTTTTGTAATTGTTTATCTAGCCTTTTATATTCTCAATATTAAAGACGCTCACACTATTGCAAAACGTATCAATAATGGCATCCCTGTCCCATTGACACTTAAGGATATGATTAAAGGTATCTATGAAAATGGATTCCCTTACTTGCTTATCATTCCATCTTACGTTGCCATGACATTTGCCATCATCTTCCCGGTTATTGTAACCTTGATGATTGCCTTTACTAACTACGATTTCCAACATTTACCACCAAACAAACTCTTGGATTGGGTTGGATTGACTAACTTTACAAATATCTGGAGCTTGAGTACCTTCCGTTCAGCCTTCGGTTCTGTTCTTTCTTGGACTATTATCTGGGCTTTATCTGCATCTACTTTGCAAATCGTACTCGGTATCTTTACAGCTATTATTGCTAACCAACCATTCATCAAGGGTAAACGTATCTTTGGTGTTATCTTCCTTCTACCTTGGGCGGTTCCAGCCTTTATCACTATCTTGACATTCTCAAACATGTTCAACGATAGTGTTGGTGCTATCAATACTCAAGTTATCCCACTCTTTGCTAAGGTTCTTCCTTTCTTAGATGGAGCTCTTATCCCTTGGAAAGACAGACCCAACTTGGACTAAAAGTTGCCTTGATTATGATGCAAGGATGGCTTGGTTTCCCTTATATCTACGTCTTGACTCTCGGTATCCTACAGTCTATTCCAAATGACTTGTATGAAGCAGCTTATATCGACGGTGCAAACGCTTGGCAAAAATTCCGTAACATCACTTTCCCAATGATTTTGGCTGTTGCGGCGCCTACTTTGATCAGCCAATACACCTTCAACTTCAACAACTTCTCTATCATGTACCTCTTCAATGGTGGTGGTCCTGGTAGTGTCGGTGGTGGAGCTGGTTCAACCGATATCTTGATCTCATGGATCTACCGTTTGACAACTGGTACAGCTCCTCAATACTCTATGGCAGCTGCCGTTACCTTGATTATTTCAATCATTGTCATCTCTATTTCTATGATTGCATTCAAGAAACTACACGCATTTGATATGGAGGACGTCTAAGATGAATAATTCAATTAAACTCAAACGTAGACTGACTCAAACCCTTACTTATCTTTACTTAATTGGACTTTCAATCGTTATTATCTATCCTCTTTTAATCACGATTATGTCAGCCTTTAAGGCCGGTAACGTTGTAGCCTTCAAGCTCGACAGCAATGTCAATTTCAGTCTTGATAACTTCAAAGGGCTCTTTACTGAAACCTTGTACGGCACATGGTACCTCAACACTTTGATCATCGCTTTGATCACTATGGTTGTTCAGACAAGTATTATCGTACTTGCTGGTTATGCCTATAGCCGTTACAACTTCTTGGCTCGTAAACAAAGTTTGGTCTTCTTCTTGATTATCCAAATGGTGCCAACAATGGCCGCTTTGACTGCCTTCTTCGTTATGGCCCTCATGTTGAATGCCCTTAACCATAGCTGGTTCCTCATCTTCCTCTACGTCGGTGGTGGTATCCCTATGAATGCTTGGTTGATGAAAGGTTACTTTGACACCGTGCCAATGTCTCTTGATGAGTCTGCAAAACTAGATGGTGCAGGACACTTCCGCCGCTTCTGGCAAATCGTTCTCCCTCTTGTTCGCCCAATGGTTGCTGTACAAGCACTCTGGGCCTTCATGGGACCTTTCGGAGACTATATCCTCTCTAGTTTCTTGCTTCGTGAAAAAAAGAATACTTTACAGTTGCCGTTGGTCTACAAACCTTCGTTAGCAATGCGAAGAACTTGAAGATCGCCTACTTCTCAGCAGGGTGCTATCCTCATCGCTCTTCCAATCTGTACACTTTTTCTTCTTCTTGCAAAAAGAACTTCGTTTCAGGACTTACAAGCGGTGGCGACAAGGGGTAATATACCCTCGCCACCCTTTTTTTCATTTTCTGACCTTGTACATCGATTGTCTGGTGAGAAACAAGAGCTTGCTGAGATTACCTTGTTAGTTAGTGGACGAATCATAACAAACATTCACTTTTTACCAAGGATTCTACTATCCCCGCTTGAAATAAAAAAACATTTCTCTATATAATACTCATATAGAAAAAAATGCCTATAGAAAGAGATTTATGTTACCATATCCATTTTTCTTATTTTTAATAGTATTTGGGGATTTCGTAAGCCCCTCTCTCATCGTTTTTGGTCTAAACTGGTTTCAACTGATTTTTTTACCAGTATTTTTCTTGATTAGCTTATCCATGGTGCCTATTGCTATCCAGAACAGTTCTCAGAAACCTATCCTTTAGAGACGTTCATCGATGATGTCTATGCTCCATTGACGGACGAAGTCGTTCAGGATCTAGCTACCAATGCTCAGATTGTAGATGGAAAACTAAGCTATACTGGTTCGACTCCTCATCAAGCTTCTGTACAAATCGGGGCTACTGCTAGTTCAAGTTTCCCTGAGGAATTACTTCTTAGCTTTGAACCTGAGCAACTCGTCATCAGTAAGCAAGGAAAAGAGTTAACCAGCATTCGCTATCATGCTATCACAACTGATAGTTTCCAAAGCAAAGAAAGCTTGACTCAGGCTATTTCAAAAGACTGGTATCAACAGAACCGCGTCTATATCAGCCTCTTCCTGGTCTTAGGTGCTAGTTTCCTCTTTGGACTTAATTTTTTCATTGTAGCTTTAGGTGCTAGCCTTCTGCTCTACTTCACGAAAAAATCTCGTCTCTTCTCATTTAAGACCTATAAAGAGTGCTATCATTTTATTTTGAACTGTTTAGGATTACCAACTTTACTGACCCATGATTCTAGGTCTTTTGGGGCAAAATATGACGACTTTGATTACTGTTCAAAACATTTTATTTGTTCTATACCTGGTCACTATCTTTTATAAGACTCATTATCGTGATCCAGACTACAAAAAGTAGGAGATTATTATGCCTGTTACGATTAAAGATGTGGCCAAGGCTGCTGGTGTTTCACCTTCAACCGTAACCCGTGTTATTCAAAACAAATCAACGATTAGTGACGAAACAAAAAAACGAGTTCGAAAGGCAATGAAAGAACTTAATTATCATCCTAATCTAAATGCTCGAAGTCTTGTTAGCAGTTATACGCAAGTTATTGGCTTAGTCCTTCCAGATGATTCAGATGTTTTCTACCAAAACCCTTTCTTCCCATCTGTCCTCCGTGGTATCGCCCAAGTCGCCTCTGAAAACCACTACGCCATTCAGATTGCGACTGGTAAGGATGAGAAAGAGCGTTTAAACGCCATTTCACAAATGGTCTACGGAAAACGTGTGGATGGGCTTATCTTCTTGTATGCTCAAGAAAATGATCCCTTGGTGCAACTGGTTGTCGAGGAGCAATTCCCCTTCCTCATTCTTGGAAAATCACTTTCTGCCTTTCATTCCACTTGTTGATAATGATAATGTCCAAGCTGGTTTTGATGCGACCGAATATTTCATCAAAAAGGATGTCAGCGCATTGCCTTTATCGGCGGTACCAAGAAGCTCTTCGTTACCCAGGACCGTCTGACAGGTTACGAGCAAGCACTTCAAGAACACAATCTGCCTCTTGATACTAATCTGACTTACTTTGCTACTGAATTTCTTGAAGATAATGGTTATCGCTTTAGTAGACTTCTCTTCAAACACAATCCAAATATTGACGCTATTATTACCATTGATAGTCTCCTTGCTGCAGGGGTCTGTGATTACATCGCAAAACACCAACTGGATGTCCCTGTCCTCAGCTTCGACTCAGTCAATCCCAAGCTCAACTTGGCGGCCTATGTCGATATCAATAGTTTGGAGCTTGGTCGTGTTTCCTTTGAAACTATTCTCCAGATCATCGATGATGCTAAAAACAACAAACAAATTTGTTACCGCCAGTTGATTGCCCACAAAATCGTTGAAAAATAAAAACCAACTCTCTATTTTGAGTTGGTTTTTTTGTATCCTATTTACCTGAACGACTAGTTTTCAACTTCGACAAATCGCCCAAGAATATGGACATTTTCTGAGACAGATACAAAGGCTGTCGGATCAACTTGTTTCATGATGAGTTTAAAATCATTAAACTCTGCACGAGTGATAACTGTAATCAAAACCGCCTTACGCTCGTGGTTATAAGTCCCTTCAGCATCGTGAATCATGGTCGCACCACGGTGCAATTTATGATGGATTTTCTCAATGACCGCATCTGGATTGCTAGTGACGATCATGGCCTGCATGCGTTTCTGTTTGGTGAAAACTGCATCTGTTACACGGCTGGAGACAAAGATCGTAATCATGGAATAAAGGGCATATTTCCAACCAAAGGTCAAGCCAGCAATCAGCATGATTGTCCCGTTCACTAGGAGGAGATGCTTCCAACGTTACGACCTGTCTTCTTGCGAATAGTCAGACTGACAATATCTGTTCCACCACTGGAGATGTTATGGCGTAAAGCAAAGCCGATTCCCAGTCCCATGACGACCCCACCAAAAAGGGCATTGATGATTGGGTCCTCTGTCAAGACCACCACTGGCACAAACTGGATAAAGAGCGAGCTCATAGATACCGTGATAAAGGTGAAAATCGTGAACTTATGTCCAATTTGGTACCAGGCTAAAATCATCAGCGGGATATTGATAGCGTAAAATGCTACTGAAATTGGGAAATAAAAGCCAAACAAGTGATTACTAAGCGCAGAAATGATCTGAGCCAAACCTGTTGCTCCACTTGAATAAACATGTCCTGGTTGGAAGAAAAAATTGACAGCTACTGCTGATAGAAAACCATATACTAGAGAAGCTGAAATTTTTTCATCGTATTTTTCTCGGGAGATACTTTGCAAAACACGTAAAATCTTCACCCGATAAGCAAAGCGGCGCAGATAATGGTACCACTTTTTAGTTAGTTTCGTTTGTTTCATCTTGTTCTACTTGTAGATTGAGTTCCTCTAATTGTTTAAAAGCTACTGTTGATGGTGCTTGGGTCATTGGGTCAGTTGCCTTATTATTCTTAGGAAAGGCAATCACTTCACGGATATTTTCTTCGCCTGCTAAGAGCATTACAAAGCGGTCAAGTCCGATAGCCAAGCCACCGTGTGGTGGGAATCCATAGTCCATGGCTTCCAAAAGGAATCCAAACTGGTCATTTGCTTCTTCTGTTGAGAATCCAAGGGCCATGAACATGCGTTTTTGGAGTTCTTTTTGGTTGATACGAAGGCTACCACCGCCAAGCTCATAACCGTTCAAGACGATATCGTAGGCAATAGCACGAACCTTAGCCAAATCACCTTCAAGCTCATGTGCAGTATCTGCTTGAGGAAGAGTAAATGGATGGTGGGCACTCATATAGCGCCCTTCTTCTTCAGACCATTCAAACATTGGCCAGTCAACTACCCAAAGGAAGTTAAATTTATCGTTATCAATCAAGCCTAATTCTTTGGCAATACGTCCACGAAGGGCCCCAAGTGTTGCATTTGCTACTTCAAGCGTATCAGCCACAAAGAGAACCAAGTCTTTATCTTCAAGACCAAGCGCACTTGTTAAATCGCCTTGAATGCTAGTCAAGAATTTAGCAACTGGTCCGTTTAATTCACCGTCAACAACCTTGACCCAAGCAAGACCTTTAGCACCATACTGTTTGGCTACTTCTGTCATCTTGTCGATGTCTTTACGTGAGTAGTTGTCTGCTGCACCTTTGACGACAATGGCTTTAACAGCAGGTGCTTCTGAGAAGACTTTAAAGTCCACACCTTTGACAAGATCTGTCAAGTCCTGAAGCAACATCTCAAAACGAGTATCAGGCTTGTCAGAACCATAAAGAGTCATGGCATCATCATACTTCATACGAGGGAATGGCAGCGTTACTTCGATTCCTTTTGTTTCCTTCATCACGCGCGCAATCAAACCTTCTGTGATATCTTGGATTTCTTGCTCAGTCAGGAAAGAAGTTTCCAAGTCGACCTGGGTAAATTCAGGCTGACGGTCACCACGCAAGTCCTCATCACGGAAACATTTGACGATTTGGTAGTAACGGTCAAATCCCGCATTCATCAACAACTGTTTTGTAATCTGCGGACTTTGAGGAAGGGCGTAAAAATGCCCTTTATTGACACGAGATGGCACCAAATAGTCACGCGCCCCTTCTGGTGTTGACTTAGAAAGGAATGGCGTTTCCACATCGATAAATTCCAACTCATCCAAGTAGTTGCGGATAGAATGTGTCACCTTAGCACGAAATTTAAGATTTTCCAACATTTCTGGACGACGAAGGTCAAGGTAACGGTAACGTAGACGCGTATCATCGTTTGCTTCAATGCCATCCTTGATTTCAAATGGTGTTGTTTTGGCTGTATTAAGCACAGTAAGAGCCGTTACATTCAACTCAACCGCTCCAGTCGCCAATTTATCATTGGCCTGTTCACGTGCTGCAACCTGACCAGTCACCTCGATGACAAATTCACTACGAAGGCTTTCAGCTGTTGCCATCACTTCCGCAGAAACTTTCTCAGGATTGATAACCAACTGCATAATCCCTTCACGGTCACGAAGGTCGATGAAGATCAATCCACCCAAGTCACGACGACGGGCAACCCATCCTTTCAAGGTAATTTCTTGTCCGATGTGTTCCTCACGAACACGACCAGCATACATACTACGTTTCATGTTTTCTCTCCTCTTGTATTCTGTTACTATTTTACCATAAAAGCGCAGGCTCTTCATGAAAATCAGCAGAAAAGTTGAGAGAATCCTCTTATAAATGAAAAAATCCAGCAAAGTTATTCGCTGGATTTGGGTTTTCTTTATTTTTTACGCTTTTCAGCAATCTCTTCTTTCTTCTTTGGTAGGACAATTTCTGTCACATAAGCCGTCGCAAATCGTATCACTCCTGCGATAGGAGCAAAGATAACCGCTAGATTGTTATAAAAGAAATCCCCCTTAATGAAATAGACAAGTAGGCCGATGACAAAGAAGAGAAAGACAGCCTGAATGACTGCTAATAATAGTACTCGTTTCATGATTTCCTCCTGAGTCTATTATAGCATCATTATCATGACAAATGAAATTAAATTGTTCAAGGCATGCAATCCCATACTATAAGCCAGACCACCCTTGTTGATATAAGCCAATCCCATGCTAAACCCAAGTGAAGCATAAACTAGGAACTGTAGTGGAGTGCCAGGAAAATGAACAAGTGCAAAAATGATGCTTGTTACTAGTAGAAAGAGGGCTGTCTGCTAACATTATCTTGTTTTGGGAAGAGGAAGCAAGCCAGCATTCCTCGAAAAATCAGCTCTTCTGTCAGGGGCGCAAAGACAACAATTAAAAAGAAAGAGAAAATTGGTTGTCTCAAAGCTAATTCCGTTATAATCTGTTGATTGGCAGATGGTTCTTCTGGTAAAAAGAATTGAGCAACAATGACTAGAAACCATACCAAGGCAGGTAACCAGATGTATCGATTGAATCCAGTTGTTCCAATCGTTACAGGTGACATTTTATACCACTTATATACGAAGAAACAGTATACGCCTGCTAATAGAATATAAAGTGGAAGAATACCATAAATAGGTACTCCTGCGCCGAGACCAAGCAGAGCTACACCCTGAATAAAACTATAGACCATAATAAATGATAAGAAAGCAAGGACAAACCAACCAATATTTTGAAGTGTTTTCATAATATTCTCCTATTTAAAATAACGTTTTGTTTTGCGCAATTGTGCAACATTGGTATACAAATGGATGACAACTGCCACCAGCAGAGCAACCAACTGTACTTGACCTAATACTACTGATAGAACTACTAAGACAACGTAGATACCAGGAATGAGGAGCTGATTGACCTTGAACAAGATCAAGTAAGCTTCTTCCATCTCAGCCTGTTTTTCTCCCTCATCATAAGTATCGAGGTAGTCTAAAACTTCCTTGGGAGTCGCCATAACAGAAAGTTTGTAGTTACGAATCTTGCTGGTGATTTTTAGACAGTAAGCACCCGCCCAGATACCTAAAACTATCAAAAGTAAGGATGCTGCTGATAGACCTAAAGCTCCCAAATCTATCAGTAGACAGGATAGCATACAAATTTGGCAAACATTCCAAGCTACCGTACCATAATCCAAGAAACGATACATAGTAAGGTAGTCATTCTCGTTTTCTTCATCCTCTTCTTCTCTCTGATAGCTTTGATAGGCCTGATGGCTTTTTCTAATGAAATAAAAGGTTAAAATCACCGTAAGCATCCCTAGACCAAGAAAGAGTGATTTCAAGGCAACGACCACTTGCTCTTGACTGATACCTAAAGGATTAACACCAAGGAAACCAGCAAATATTCCTAATAAAGCACTTGCAAGAAAAATCTTTAGTGCAAAAATGATTTGTTTCTTTTCCATCTTTAAACCTCTTTCTAAAACAAGCCAGACAACCATTGACCAAAAGCTTTACCTGATTCGAAGATAGCGGTCAAGCCTTCTGTTCCAAGTGATACCAAAATCAAACAAACAGCAAGTAAGAGTATAGCTTGATTTCTTGCTTTTTTTGCTCCATCCCCCAAGGGTTCATTCCCAAGCCAACCTGCTAGATAAGCATAGAGAGTTACTGTTATAATCCCAATCTCCGTAGAAGAGAGAAACAACAAGACTGTCACCAAACGAACGATATTGGCTTGAATGTTAAAATAATTTCCTAAACCTGCACAAACACCGGCAAGTTCTTTATGCTCAGTATCGACTTGAAAACCTGCTAAAAACTCTTTCATGACTTTTCTCCTTTTACAATCTTTTTGAATTTTATTTTTCTCTCTACCCATCTAAAGACTAATAGTAAAACTATGTTAATCCAGAAGAGATACTTATTTTGAACGATGGTAAACCAACCAATGAGGCTTCCAATCATAACAAAGATATTTGCAATAAACACAAGAATACTAAGATAATAAATCACTTTATACTTGTTCATCACTCATCCTCCTCTAAGCGAAAGACTGACTCGACTGGCTCATTGAAGATCTGAGCAATCTTCAGGGCAATGACGATGGATGGCGTGTACTCATCCCGTTCTAGTAGACTAATGGTTTGCCTGGACACGCCAGCTAGCTTGGCCAGTTCAGTTTGATTCAAACCATCGCGAGCCCGAAGCTCTTTTAGACGATTTTTTAGCATGTCTTTTCTCCTTTGTTCTTATCTTGATTTCATTGTAACATATCTTTTTATTTTTGACAAGTATATTTGTCAAAAAGTTTAAGATTTTTGTCATTTTGTAAACGAAACAAGACATTTAGCTTTAAACATCTATCCTAATTTAATCTACAAATAGCAGTTACCAGTGATTTTTTTAATCACTGGTAACTGCTAGGTAAAGCTTTGTTAATCAACAGTCTATTCTTGATCTTTATATTTTAGTCGAACAAAATAAAGAATAATAACACTGATAATTGTAATAGCAGTCCCAACAAATCTACCTTTTTGAGAGAAGATAAATTCTACTTTGTGTTGCCCAGAAGTAATTGGGAAGGATAAGAAACTATTCCAAGCTTTTGATGTTGGAACATATTTACCATCCACTTTTACTTTCCATCCTTCACTAAATGGGATAGAAGTCATCATGAACTTGCTATTATCGGTAATGTTGACTGAACCCACAATATTCGTATTTGAAAACTTCTCAACTTTTAAACCTTGAGCTTTACGATTTTCTAATACCTTTTGTATCTGTTCAACATCTGCTCGATAAACTCCTACATTGGAAAGATCTACTTTATCCGTTTTAAATCGAAATTCTAGAACCGTTTCTTTACCATTTGCTTTGTCAGCAATCTGCCATAATTGACGTTGCGTATTTCTCTTAGAATGAGTCAACCATTTCCCGTTTAACAAGACTGAATAGTCTTTTTCCGAATTGAGACCTGCCGGAACAAAGAAGTAATAAGTCAAATCTGTTCGAGGGGTAATGCGATAGCGAACAATAGCTTCCTTGTTAGAATCTTCACGCTTATAAACCGCTGTTCCTTTATCTTTATTGACATCTTCTGCCACTAGATTCTCTGTTTCAACTTCTCCATAGGCTAAAGGTTTAAAGTAGTCTACATAGTTCTCTTGATTTTTTTGAACTCCCTCCATGGAATTGAGAATAATATCCTGATTTTTCACAGCATTATTTTTTCCAAAGGCAATATTTTTAACCAAGTCAGTTGTTCCAAAAGCTATAGGGAAAGAATTTGGATTTTTGTAGACGATATAACGTTCATCTTCATATACTTTCTCTGTAAAGTAGCGATTCATATCGTAGCGCGTTGTAAAACGGTTAAAGTACATTCTTTCAGGATGAGCATCTTTTTCTTGTTTATCAACATCCTTAACATCCATATAGTAACGAATACCATATAAGGCGTCTGTTAATGGAGTTCCGTTTTCGTATTCAGTCGCAGCATTAATCCCTATATCACCCATATAGGCGAACTGATCCATAGTAGTACGCTCCAAGCTTGAGCTAAAGGTACTTAAACCTGGGTAACTAATAAGGGAAGGGAAGGTTCTTGAGTATGCAAACGTTGTTGCGATACGATAGAACGGTTGATCTGCATTCTCTTGAACACTATCTGTTACACGCTTAACGGATACGGCTGCGTCTGTAAACTTATCGACATCAGCATAACCAAAAGTTACTTGAGATAGATAGGCATTATAGCCGAGTTCAAAAATAGTTACTGTTGATAAAAGGGCAACCGCTAGTTTCGTCATTTTCGGGCGTAACAAGGCAAGAACAGCTAGATAAACCAGCACCGTTAGAATTACTCTAGAGAATAAGAATCCTGTCTGTAACAAGGCTACTAGGGCACAAATTACTCCAGTTGTAATCAACAATACAAGTTTTTTCTCCTTCTGCGGCTTAAAGGACCTATCCCAATATAGATAGAATCCAGCAGCTGTCGCAAGGACTAGGAGAACTAGGAGAACAACATAATTGCTTGAAACGAACTGATTCAACGCTTCAGGTTGAGTCTTTGGTAGGTATGTGAAGTCTTTGGTATAAAGATAGATTCCTGCCAAGACTAGTAGAAGAACTGAGCTCAGTTTTCCTAGACGAGAAATCTCAATTTTCTCTTTCAAAACTTGATAAGCTAGAACCAACATAAAGAAAGAAAAGATCCATGAAAATCGGAAGAAGAATCCTGCTGGATTTTGTCCCATATGCCAAATCTTGCTTACAAATTCATTTACAAATGAGATAAGAAAAATGAGAGTTACAATCCCAGCGGCCCATTTTCTTTCCTTCAATATTTTCTTTGATGTAAAGAATAGGATAAAACCGATAAAACCAAGTGCCCCAATATAGATGTTTGGTAGATTTGGTCCTGCTGACCAACCCGATGCTGTATCAAAGCCCCCGATAGATAGTTTTGATAAAATATCTAAGGGATTAATCTGGAAGGCAAACGAAAATCTCATGGCATCCCCTACCTGCCCCTTACTTTCAAGCAAGTTGTAGAAGACAGGGACAAGTAAGATAGATGCTGTTGCTACTCCAAGTACAGAATAGGCGAAAGCCTTCCATAGAGGTTGTAGATAATGTCTTATTTTTTGTTTCCAATTACCCTCAATAGAAAGGCGAGGCGAAACATAATAGCAGGCATATAAAACGACAAAAATCGAAATCATATAGCCCATGTAGAATTGAAGTAATAAAGTTAAACCTAATACAAAAGCATAAGGATAGGGTGTGTCTCCATCCAGTAATTGTTCAAGATAAACAATAACAAGCGGAAGCATAATCATAGCGTCATAAAAGATGACGTTCATTTGGTAAGATACCAACATTCCTGAAAGAGCATATGCTGTTGCAAACAGAGGCACCATCCAAAGTTTTGATTCTGCACCTTTAAAGCGTTTAATTAGTAAGTGGGCAAAAGAAATACCAATCGCACCATATCTAAGCCAGATTGTCAGAACGACTGCTAGTCCATAGTATTTGAATGGCAGGACAATATAAATAATATTGAACGGACTCATCAAATAATAGCCTAATATCCCAATCATATCTCCACCTAGAGATTTTGTGAAGGAATACGTCAAACTGCTTAAATCACCAGAGAGTACAGCATTTTTTAGCAGTCCAAAAAAACTGATGTACTGCTGACCGAAGTCAACAGCCATTAAACTTTTATTCCCAAAGGGATAGCTACCCATAAAGTACCAAACAACCAGCATGATTGTCATCGGTAGCAAGGCACTAATAGTATAAAGAACTCCTTTGGGGTGTTTCCGCTTTAGTTCATGCCAACGCATTAACCAATTTTTCATTGTTGTTTCTCCTATTTGAAATTAACCAATCCTGTCTCTTTCAGCCTGTTCGATATTACTCTTAGCTATAATAAAATGAGGACGGTTTTTCACTTCGTAGTAAATCTTACCGATATACTCTCCTAAGACACCGATAAAAATAAGTTGAACGCTACTGAATAAAATAATTGAAGCTATTGTTGTAAAGTAACCACTTGTATATTCAGCAGAAAAGAGAACTTTAAATAGTTCATAAATAATGTAGAGCAAAGATAGAGCCATACTAACAAAACCAAATTGAATACAAATTCTCAATGGGCGATCATTAAAAGAGATGATTCCTTGAACAGCATAGTCCATAGACTTTTTAAATCCAAATTTGCTTTTTCCTGCTTTACGAACCTCATTCTTATAAGAAATAACTTTCTCTTTAAAGCCAATCCATTCATATAATCCCTTGTTAAATCGATTATATTCTGGAAGAGAAACAAATACATCAACTGCTCTTTTACTCAAAAGACGCAATTCTGATTTACCGTCTGTGAGTTGCACATCCATAGAATGATTCGAAAATGCATAAAAACAGCGAGCAAAAAAGCTTCCAATAATAGATTCACCTTCACGAGTTCTTTGCCCACTAACAATATCATATCCCTCTTTAAAGGCATTGACAAAAAGTGGTATTAAATAGGGCGGATGTTGCAAGTCCCCATCCATCACCATGACAGCATCCCCAGTTGCATATTTAAAACCTGCAAGAATTCCACTTTCACGTCCAAAATTTCTGCTAAAACTAATATACTTAACACGCTGATTATCTCTGGCAATAGCATCAATTAACTCTAAAGTCTTGTCACGACTCCCATCATCAATATAAAGAATTTCGTAATCAGATAGCTCTTCAGATACCAGCATGCTATCCAATTGTTCCGAAATAGCTTTATGAGTTTGAGATAGAACTAATTCTTCATTTAAAAGTGTAATAAGAATTGATAGTTTCATCTAAATGCTCCATACTATTTATTATCCTTAAAAAGGAGAGAGCCTAGCTCTCTCCTCTCAATAGAAACACATCTAAATATTATTTAGAAAATTTACGTTTCATGACTACAGTACCTGACAAGATTACTACTCCTGCCAATACCAAACCTGTTCCTACTGTTTCACCAGTATTTGGAAGACCTGGTTTGTCTTCTGTAGTTGTAGTTTCAGAAGGAGTTGGAACTGTAGTTTCTACAGTTGTACCTTCTGTTGTTTCTGTAGTAGCTTCTGTTGTTGTTGTAGTTGAAGTAGTCGTTGTTGGCTCTTCTGTTGTTGTTGTAGTTACTGTAGTAGTTACTGTAGTAGCTTCTGTTGTTTCTTCAGTTGTTACTGTAGTAGCTTCTGTTGTTTCTTCAGTTGTTACTGTAGTAGCTTCTGTTGTTCCTTCAGTCGTTACTGTAGTAGCTTCTGTTGTTGTTGTAGTTGTAGAAGTAGTTGTTGGCTCTTCTGTTGTTGTTGTTGTAGAAGTAGTCGTTGGCTCTTCTGTTGTTGTTGTAGAAGTAGTCGTTGTTGACTCTTCTGTTGTTGTTGTAGAAGTAGTTGTTGGCTCTTCTGTTGTTGTTGTTGTAGAAGTAGTTGTTGGCTCTTCTGTTGTTGTTGTAGAAGTAGTTGTTGGCTCTTCTGTTGTTGTTGTAGAAGTAGTTGTCTCTTCTGTTGTTGTAGTTGTTGTAGAAGTAGTCGTTGTTGGCTCTTCTGTTGTTGTAGTTGTTGTAGAAGTAGTCGTTGTTGGCTCTTCTGTTGTTGTAGTTGTTGTAGAAGTAGTCGTTGTTGGCTCTTCTGTTGTTGTAGTTGTTGTAGAAGTAGTCGTTGTTGGCTCTTCTGTTGTTGTAGTTGTAGAAGTAGTCGTTGTTGGCTCTTCTGTTGTTGTAGTTATTGTAGAAGTAGTCGTTGTTGGCTCTTCTGTTGTTGTAGTTGTTGTAGAAGTAGTCGTTGTTGGCTCTTCTGTTGTTGTAGTTGTTGTAGAAGTAGTCGTTGTTGGCTCTTCTGTTGTTGTAGTTGTTGTAGAAGTAGTCGTTGTTGGCTCTTCTGTTGTTGTAGTTGTTGTAGAAGTAGTCGTTGTTGGCTCTTCTGTTGTTGTAGTTGTTGTAGAAGTAGTCGTTGTTGGCTCTTCTGTTGTTGTAGTTGTTGTTGTTGTAGTTGTTGTAGTTGTTGTAGTTGTTGTTGTTGTAGTTGTTGTTGTTTTTTGGTCTGTAATAGTTTTAGCTACAGGAGTTTTTGGTGTTGTGAATTCACCAGCTTCAACTACAGTATCAGCTGCCAAGTCATAACCTTCTGGAGCTTGAATTTCTTTAATGATGTATTTATCACGCAAGATGTTCTTAACAGTGAATTCACCATTAGCATCTGATTCAAACTCACCAATGATATCTTGGTTAGTTTCACGGATAACTTGGAATTTCGCACCTTTAAGTGGAGCACCGTTTTCGTCTACTTTTTTCACTTTAATGCTAAATTCGTAACCGATACCAGCACCACCAGCGATTTGGATGTTGACACCATTTTTTGTAGGAGGAGCTGAGAACCCGTCACCTACAATAGTCGCTTCATTTTTAATTCTTTCCCCATCAACAGCAGTATAGTTTATATCAGCAGTGTATTCTACTGCAAAGTGGTCTGTCTTCCCAATGTTACCAAAGTTAATAGTAAATGAATTATCTGTTGCATTTACAGTGTAGTTAGAAGTAACATCTTTTTGGTTTTTAAGAGTCCATTTACCACCAGCGTATTCCCAAGTACCTTTGAGGATTCTGAAACTTCCTTTACGGTAAGTAATTCCTTTTGATTGAAGTGTATCTGTAAGAACCGCATTTTTGATTTCTGAATTTGTTCTGTTAATAGCAATACGGTAACCTAATTCTTTATTGTTGTTACCAGTCCAACCTGATTTAAGGGCTGGGTAAGTTTTACCATCGCCGACAACTTTACTTGTTACCTTACCGTTGAATTTTACATCACCGTTAACTTTAACCTTAACTGGTGCTTCACCATCGTTAGGGAATTTATCTTTGTTAACTGCTGCGTAGAAGAAGAATGAACCTGAAACGTCATTTTTCTGTTCTACGAATTTTGTGAATGTCAAGACAATCTTACCAGTAGCTGCGTCAACTACTGCATCGGCAATCTTTTTACCAGTGATTGTGTCGTTGATTTCAAAATTCTGAGACTTGATGTCGATAGGTGCAGAAATTGTAACTTCTGTCGTATCACCTGCTTTGACACCTTTTCCTTCTAACTCAAATTTTGCGTTAAGACGGAAAGTATCATAGCGGTCGAGTGGACTTGTTAACTCGCCACCCTTGCTATCTTGGATCTTGATCTCCGTGATGACATCGACATTTTTGGACGTGGCTGCATGTACTACACCAGCTGACACCATGAATAACACCGTCAATACCGATACGATTAATGACAGTATGTTACTAGTTTTTGCAAACTTTTTCATTATGGTTTCCCCTTTTTTTATTGAATGATAAAATGATAATCTCATTTTTCAAAATTGATTATATCATATATATTGCAATAGATTTGAACAATAAAATCTTTATTTTTCTACATTTATAGATGCTTTTTAGAATTTTGACATCCTTTAAGTACAAAAAAATATCATTTCTAGAGAATAAAAGATTTCACTTCTTCTTTGAAAATAGAAAATTTGTTTCATACTTACTAGCAAAAATGTCACAATGCCCTTCTACCGAGAACTATCCACTAGGGTAATTAATCTACAACATTTCAATTTCTAAGCTTACCAAACTGACTACATGGATTGGAGTTTTTGTGGAATCTATCATTCCTTCGTTTGAACATAAAAAAGCCGAGGAGAAAACCTTGGCTATTTTTCTACTATATAAAGTACAAGTTTTTCAAATACTTCTGAGAAGTTTTTGCTAATAGTTTCAAGTGAAACTTGAACTTCTTCTCGAGTTTGGTTATTCTTAACCTTGGCTTGTCCACTTTCGACTTCGCTCTCTCCAAGAGTGATGAGGACCTTAGCTCCAAAAACATCTGCTGACTTAAATTGAGCTTTGAGCTTGCGGTTGAGGTAATCACGCTCTGCTTTGAAGCCTTGTTGGCGCAATGCTTGTACTAACTCCAAGGCTTTCAGATTAGCCTCTTCACCAAGGACAGCAATATAAACATCTAGGGCGTTTTCGATAGGTAGGGCCACACCTTGCTTTTCAAGGACCAAAAGAAGACGCTCTACACCAAGTCCAAAACCAAATCCAGCAGTTTCAGGACCACCGAAGTAAGCAACTAAGCCATCGTAGCGACCACCTGCGCAAACTGTCAAGTCATTGCCTTCAATCTCTGTGATAAACTCAAAAATGGTATGGTTGTAGTAGTCCAGACCACGCACCATGTTGGTATCGATGATATAGTCTACTCCGAGATTTTCCAACATCTGACGAACAGCATCAAAGTGAGCTTGGCTTTCTGCATCCAGGTAATCCAAGATAGATGGTGCATTCTCTACTGCCACCTTGTCTTCTTTTTCCTTCGAGTCCAAGACACGAAGAGGATTTTCCTCCAAACGACGTTGGCTATCCTTAGACAAACTGTCCTGAGTGGTGTTAAGTAGTCAATTAAGGCTTGACGGTAGGCTGCACGGCTTTCAGGATTCCCAAGAGTGTTGAGATGCAATTTGACACCTTGAACACCGATTGCTCTCAAGAAGTGGGCTGCCATAGCGATCGTTTCTACATCGGTAGCTGGATTGCTAGAGCCAAAGCACTCCACACCAATCTGGTGAAATTGGCGCAAACGCCCTGCTTGTGGGCGCTCATAGCGGAACATTGGCCCCATGTAGTAGAACTTGCTTGGTTTTTGTACTTCTGGTGCAAAGAGTTTGTTTTCCACATAAGAACGAACGACTGGTGCTGTTCCTTCTGGACGGAGGGTAATATGGCGATCACCCTTGTCGTAAAAATCATACATTTCCTTGGTTACGATATCAGTTGTGTCTCCAACAGAACGACTGATGACTTCATAATGCTCGAAAATAGGGGTACGCACTTCTGCGTAGTTGTAGCGTTTGAAGATTTCACGCGCAAAGCCTTCAACGTACTGCCACTTGGCAGACTCAGCAGGTAAAATATCCTGCGTTCCTTTTGGTTTTTGTAATTTCATAGAGAATCCTCTTTCTAACTTAATAGTCCTATTTTACCATAAATGAAAGGATTGGGACAGTCAGAGGAGTAAAGAAATAGCTTTAGACATACATAATTTTCGTCATTTTCACCCAAACATCTGATTTCAACTAGCATTTACAATCTGAGTCATGCATGATACAATGAATACCATCAGATATACGAAGGAGAACTTATGAAAAAGAATATCTTGACAACCCTTGTTGCTGCCCTTGTCTACTTTCTCTGTATCGGAGTGGGTGTTCTACTAGGGAACCTTGTCGACCACGCTGGAAATATGTTTTACGCCCCTGCCTTTTCTGCTCTTGTGGGCGGTAGTGTCTATATGGTCCTTTTAGCCAGAGTGCCTCGTTTTGGAGCGATTACTACGATTGGGCTCGTCATCTCTCTTTTTTTCCTGGGGAGCAAGCATGGTGCTGGAGCCTTTCTGCCAGGTATTATCTGCGGTCTTGCAGCAGATGGTATCGCTCACTTAGGACAATACAAGGATAAGTTCAAGAACCTTCTTTCCTTTCTAGTCTTTGCTTTCGGTACTACTGGTCCTATCCTACTCATGTGGTTGACCCCTCAAGCCTATATCGCAACTCTAGTCGCTCGTGGAAAATCTCAGGACTATATCGATCGCATTATGGTTGCACCGAATCCTGCTAATATCCTCCTCTTTATCACAAGTGTTCTCATCGGCGCTTTACTTGGTGCCCTGATTGGACAAGCATTAAGCAAAAAATTCGCACATAAAGCATCATAAAAAAGAGCCATAGGGCTCTTTTCTTTTTTATTTATGACTTAATTTCTTGGTTAAGAAATCTCCCAAGAATTGAATCGTAAAGATAATCAAGATAATGATGATTGTCGCAAGAATAGTCACATCGTGATTGTAGCGGTTAAATCCATAAGCAATCGCTACGTTACCAATACCACCTGCTCCGACCGCTCCCGCCATAGCTGTTTCACCGACTAGTGAAATCAAGGTTACAGTCGTCACGCGAATCAAATCTGGAAGTCCTTCTGATAGGTAAACTCCTACGATATCCCAGAAGGTCGCTCCGCTCGCTTGAGCCGCCTCAATGACACCACCATCTAGCTCAGCCAAGACAACCTGCACCTGACGAGCAAAGAAGGCAAAAACTGCAAAAGATAGGGGTACGATAGCCGCATTTGGACCAATGCTTGTTCCTACGATTAGATGAGAGAAGGGTGACAAGACAGCCAAGAGAATGATAAATGGCACCGCACGGAAGATAGAGGTAATCTTATCTAAAATCCAGAAAACCACCTTATTTTCCAAGACACCTCCGGGCGCAGTCAAGACAAGGAAAAGCCCTGCAACCAGTCCTAGGAAACCTCCAATGATAAAGGAAAGAACCGTCATATAAAGAGTCAAGTAGATAGCTGTCCCCCAGCCAGCTTGACCAGACCAACCCATCTTGTAGACGTTTGGTAAGTATGCTTTAATCAATTCTGCCATCTTACTGTCCTCCCTTCAATACTTTTAGTTGCACACCAGCCTGACGGATGGCCTCTTGAGCGCTTGCCAAGGCTTCTTTTTCCCCTGACAAGACAACAACAAGCTCACCAACAGGAGTACCATCCAAAATTTCGATGTTTCCATAGAGAATATTGGCTGTTACTTGGTAGTGTTTATACAATTCATTTAAAAGTGGCTCATCTGTAGATGCCCCAGCGTATTTGAGTTGTACCAGAATACTATTGTCAGATAAATGTTCTACGATTTCTTGCTTCTCAATCTTAACCATAGCTTCATCGATACCAGTAGCCGTCGAGATAAAGTCCTGAGTCAATGGCTGCTTAGGATTTGAGAAGATTTCAAGAACGCTCCCTTCTTCAATCAAGCGACCATCCTGCATGACTGCCACACGGTTCGCAATGTCTTTGACAATTTGCATCTCATGTGTAATCAAGACAATGGTCAAACCTAGTTTTCGGTTTAATTCTTGCAAGAGTGATAAGATTTGTTTGGTTGTCTTCGGATCAAGAGCTGATGTTGACTCATCTGAAATCAAAATTTTCGGATCGTTGGCCAAGGCACGCGCAATAGCTACACGTTGTTTTTGCCCACCAGAAAGTTGTGAAGGGTAGCTTTCAGCACGGTCTGCAAGACCAACCAGGTCAAGCAGTTTAGCTACTTTAGCCTTCTTATCTTCCTTGCTGAGTCCAGAGTGTTTGAGAGCAAATGCTACATTTTCCTCGGCCGTTTTTTGACTCATAAGGTTAAAGTGTTGGAAAATCATCCCAATATCTTGACGTTTGCGACGTAATTGCCCAGCAGTTAAGGTTTCTTTTCCATCAAAAATCACATCATCATCAATGGTAATTTTGCCTGCAGATGGTTTTTGCAAAAGGTTAATAACACGAACCAAGGTTGACTTCCCTGCTCCAGAATATCCAACGATTCCGTAGATATCCCCTTCTTGGATGTGAATAGTCACATCCTTGACCGCTGTGATAGTTCTTTTCTTTTGGTGAAAAGTCACATCGATCGATCTAATTTGATAATATCTCTACTCATAGCTTCTAATCAGCTCCTCTACTAATTCAATATGGGTGTAATAGTCTGCGATTCGCACGTTTTCATCCCCACCATGGTCTCGGCTATTGGCATTGCCTAAGCCAAAGGCAACCATAGGTACTTCCAAGGCATCGAATACTGTATGCATGGGACCTGTCCCAGCCGTTGTCGGCAAAACAGATACGCCCTGTGGATAGAATTTCTTGGCCAGCTCAATGACATTGAGAATGGCTGGCGCACTCATGTCACTTCGATAGCTCATCTCACCCAAAGTATAGTACAATTCTACCTTATCAAAGCCGTTTTTGTCTAGTTGTTTTCGGATTTTCTCCAAAACATCATGGGGTTCAAGTCCTGGAACCAAACGGACTTCTAGCTTGGCACTAGCTTCTGCTGGCAAAATCGTTTTAACTCCTTGCCCTTGATATCCTGACTGGATTCCTTCGATATTGAGAGCTGGTTCAAAGAAAAAACGTTTTAGAAAAGCGGTACGTTCCTCTTGTAACAGTGGTAATTCCAAACCATAAATCTGGCTGATTTCCTCTGGATTGCGTTGGGCATAGGTTTCAACCAAGGCCAACTCTCGTTCATTAGGCTCTTGAACATCATCGTACAAGCCCTCAACTAAAATACGCCCATCTGCAGCTCGCAAACTGGTCAAGGCTTGAATGAGGTACCAAGGAGCTGACTCAACAATGCCACCATAGCTGGAGTGGATATCCACATCGGCACTCTTAACCTTGGCATCAAAGGTCACAATCCCCTTGTTTCCACCTGAGATTTCTAACTGCTCTAAGGCATTTTTGGTTCCTTGTTCCCAGACTAGTAGATCTGCACCTCGGAGCTTGTCCGCATGTTTTTCTAGATATTTATCCAAATCCATAGAGGCCGATTCCTCTGCCCCTTCCATGATGAAGCTGATATTGACAGGAAGGTCGTCATGGTGTTGCATATATTTTCTAAGAGCGCTCAAGCGAGCAGTGATATGCCCCTTGTCATCATCCACACCACGCCCATACATGATACCATCACGGACAGAAAGAGTAAACGGATCCTCGGTCCAAACTTGATCACCATCTGCTGGTACTGTGTCATAGTGGTTGTAGAAAATGATGGTCTTAGCATTTGGTCGTGAACTCTTGAAATGTGCCATAACAAAAGGTGCCGTATAACTCTCATCAATCTCAACTTCTGCGCCTACACGCTTAAAAATATCCCCTAGATAACGAGCCACCTCTTTCAGGCCTACTTGTTGGGCAAAGACTGATTTTTTAGAAATCAAGGTACGCAAAACTTCAAAGTAGTGTTGTGCTACATGATCCTTTTCAAACTTTTCAATTTGTTCTTCTTGACTAGGGAAAACCATTTTTTCTCTACCTTTCTACTAAGACTTGTACCTTCAGAATCAATACAAGTGGATTTTATTTGTTTTAAGCTCTATATAAAAGCAAGAGGTGGAAAATATCTCTCCCACCTCCCTGTATTTATTACCAAACTGGTTGATCCAAGCCGTCTGAAGTTTCTTCGATAACTTTTTTAACTTCATCAGTGTGGTAAGCAGCGATAATTTTCTTGATTGCTTTAGCTTTAGTCGATGTTTCCCAATCACTCTTAGCAACGATGATGTTGTACCATTGTTTTGAGTTTTCGTCAGCTTGCTCTTTAAAGAGTGCTTTCTTGTAGTCCAATTTTGCTTCTGTAACAAAAGTGTTGTTTACAACAGCCGCATCAACTGATGATAATGAACGAGCTGTTTGGCTAGCATCCAATTCAGTGATTTTCAAATTTTTTGGATTTTCTTTGATGTTTGCGATGGTAGCAAGTTCTGTTCCTGAAACATCCAATTTAATCAAACCAGCTGATTGAAGAAGGTAAAGGGCACGGCTTTCGTTTGTAGCATCGTTTGGAATTGCGATTTCACCCTTATCTGGGATTTCATCTACTTTAGTGTACTTATTTTGACCATCTTTTGTTCCAGAGTAAAGACGAATTGGTGAAATGTAGGTATCTGCAATCGCAACAAGCTCTTGTCCATTTTCTTTATTCCAGTTATGCAAGAAGTTATAGTGTTGGAAAGCATTTAAATCTACTTCATCGTCAGCAACTGCTTTGTTTGGTTGTGAGTAATCTGTAAACTCTGTGAATTCCAATTTAATGCCGTCTTTTTCAACCAATTCTTGGATTTTATCCCAACGTGCTTCTTCTGAACCACTACGGTTAACAGTCGCAATTTTAACTGTAGTTGTATTTTCTGCTTTCTTGTCTGAATTTCCGCAAGCTGCAAGTGTAAGGCCTGCTACTGTAGCGATAGCTGCTACGCCTAACCATTTTTTGATTTTCATGATTCTTTCTCCTTTAAAAATAATACCGTAATAGTATCTCATACTTTATTTGATTTCGCAAATTGTTAATAGATAGGGAAGGCATATAGTTTGAAACTATATATATTAAACTGCTAAACCCGTTCACTCTTTCATTAAACTCACATTAAAAGCCACCCGGCATAAAACTAGGTAGCTTTTAATCATTATTAACCTTGTCTTCTGCGTCGTGTTACAAACCTAGCAAGTCCGAGACTAGCGAGCAAGCTGAATCCACCCAACAAGTCATTTGGCTTTCTACACTTGAGTTTAGTTCCTGTGTTTGGTAGCCTTTTGCCATCTGCTTTTTTAGAACTACCATCCAGCTTTAGCAGTTGCTAGACCTTGAGGTTTTTGCAGTTGCTTGTTCGAGAGTACGAATATCGAATTCTGGGAGTTGTTCCTGAATTGGAGAATCTTTTGGCAAGCCAACCAAGACTCCATTTTTTTCAAACACTTTCAACATATTTTCAGCTTCAAGCGCAGCTAACAAACCTTCTTGTTTAGATTTAGCTTCTGCCAAAGCTTTTTGAGCAACTCTCATTTCAAGCTCTGCTTGCTCAGCAACTTTGTGAGCAGCTGCTTTCTCAGCTTCAGCTTGTTTCAAAGTTGCTTCCAAGCTTGCCAATTGACCCTTCAATGCCAAAGCTTCTGTACGTTTAGTTTCTGCTTTGTTAACGACCGCAGTCAACTCTGTTACCTTAGCTTGCAAGGCTTTTAGGGTTTGACTTGCCTTGTCCGCTGCTTGTGCTTTTGCAGCAGCTAATTCAGATTTCGCTTGCGCATCAGCAGTCAAAGATGCCAAATCAGATTTCGCTTGATCTAGATCCTTTTTAGCTTGTTCACGACTATTTTCTAAATTATTTGCTTGTTTATTTAATTCAGCCAAGCGTGCCAACAAGTCTGATTTTTTATTTTCAGCTTCAGATTTTCGTGCATCTTGCTCAGCTTTTGCTACTTGTAAGGATGCAAGTGCTGCCTTAATATCACCAGATTTATCGATAACTGTTTTTTCTACATACACAAAGTGATGTTCTGGCAAGAATTTCATGCGTTGACCATAGAATGTTGGATGTAATGGATCATCTTCTTTAAAGTTATTGTAGTGAGAGCTGTATTCGGCTGCGGTTTCGTCTCCATATGGAACAGTCCCTCAAATGCATGATAAGTCTTTATTAGGATCTTTCCCTTCGACAGTTCCCTGGGCTATCCCTGCTCTCCCTCCAACGGGTACAAGAAGAACTCTACGGTGTCCATAGTTTCTTCCAAAGATATTATGAAAGTCTGAATACCAATCCAAGAGATATTCATAAGCAAATTCTTTATAGCTTATTATCTTATCATAATAATAAACTGTCTGACCATTTTTATTTTCCACCAATTTTGGTCCGCCATCGGTTCTAGGTTGTAGATCTAATCTTCCAACATTTTCTGCAAAAAAATCTTCTCCATCTGGGTGTGGTATTTTGGTATCATGGTTTAGAATCCCATTGTTAGCCATTTCATTCGCACGAGCCTCTGCATTTTTAAGGTAGGTTTCATCAAAGACAAAGTCTCTTGTAACTCCATTCGCACGACGGAGTTCATTAACTAGCTCAAGGAAAGCTTCTGTTAATTTATGATTATCCACAACAAATTTAAAGGTTGGTCTAGTTTTATATTTATGATTGACTTCATCATATGGGTTTGCATTATAATCAGCCAGCGCCTTAGTGAAGCGTTTCATTTCTTCAGTTGCTTCCTCTTCAACTTCACGAACACCTTGGAAGGCAACATTTTCCATCTCATAGTTACCTGAGGCATCTTTAGGACGATAGTTCTTGTTATATTCATAGTCATCCTCAGATGCTGGAGCTTTATGCCCTTGCTCTTCTGGGTTCAAGACATTCTTCAAGACGGTTGGCTTATAATTGTCAAGTTCATTTTGCTTAGCAGCTACCTTATCTGTTGCTTCATTCGCTTTTTTAGTCTCTGCTTGAAGGACTTGATCTGCAACTCCAATCTCTTTCTCTGTTTTAGAGATTTGAGTTTGGATACCTGCATCCGTCATACCATCTAGTTCCGCTTGTTTCGCTTTGACATCAGCTGCTTTAGCGTCACGTTTTTCAGTGGCAGACTGGCTAGCTTCTTTAGCTGTTTTCGCTTCCTCTTTGGCTGTTGCATCAGTTGATTGAGCACTTGATAATGCTTTGTCAGCTTCTGACTTTTCAGCACCTTTCTCAGCTACAACCTTGCCTTGCTCTTCTGCGATAGCATCGGCATTTTTAGCTATCTCAATAGCTTCCTTAGTCTCAGCAACCTTTTTATCAGCCTTGGCTAAGTCTTTTTTAGCCTCCGCTTCTTTTGAAGCTTTTTCATCTACGGATGCTTGTGCTTTCTTAACTTCCTTTTGCGCATCTGTAATCTGTTTTTCAGATGATGATTGTGCAACAGCTTTTTCCTTGCCGTCTACTGGCTTTTCATTAGCTTGAACTTCTTGATTGAGAGTCGTTACTGCTAATAGGGCAGTTGCTAGAGATAGCGACGAAATAATTTTTTTGTATTTCATGATAAACTCCTTTAAAGGTATTTTCTACTATTATATCGCAATAAGAGAGCGCTGTCAAAAGATAGCCGGCTACTCTCGAAGGCTTTTTACTATGTTTTCAAAAAAATATCCCTGCCTTGGACAGAGATATGTTAACACTATTTAATGTCAGCTTCTGCTGGCAGGTAAGAACCACCAAAGAACTGTTGAGATAGTTTTTCAAGGGTTCCATCTTTATATAGTTCTTGGATGCGTTTGTCCACAAATGCCTTCAACTCATCTTGACCTTTGGCAAGAAGTGGGTAAACATAAGGTTGTTGGTCGCTTGGAAGTTCGATGACTTTCAAGTTATCCAAACCTTGGTTTGATAACTGTCTCTACACCGATTTTATCAAAAATCTTGTAGTCAAATTGTCCATCGCTTAAACGAGACATGATTTGTTGGAAATCTGCCTTAGTATAATTAAGGATAGTTGGATTGTCCGCATGTTCTGTGTTGTATGCTTCCAATTGTTTAGCTGAGGTTGTTCCTTGAACGACTTCAGTAGATTTTCCACCGATATCATCAAGAGACTTGATGCTAGTGTCGTCCTTCTTCACAACAAGAACGTTAGGGTTTTTAGCAGTTGGTGCTGCATAAAGATATTTTTCTGCACGTTCTTTGGTATAACTGAGGTTGTTAACGGCCATTTGGTAACGATCGCTATCAAGTCCTGGGAAAATCCCTGACCACTCTGTCTTTTCAAACTTGACAGTATACTTGTCTGAGTCTTTAAAGATAGCACGAACAAGCTCAATCTCGTAACCTGTCAATTCACCATTTTCTTCATAGATAAATGGTTTTGGTGATCCGTTAGTTGCTACGACGATTTCTTTCTTACCAGATGTTGCTTCACCAGATGCAGCATCTTTCTTCTCACCACCTGAGCAAGCTGCCAGTACACCTGCGGCAATAAGCCCTAGGGCAGCAAGTGATGAATATTTGATGATTTTCTTCATGATATTTCCTCCAAAATAGAATATAGTCTTATCTTAACAGAAAAAAAGCAATTACGCCATTATATGATTTCTATATTTGCCATAGGTTTTCTTTATGGCTGATTTAAAAGACCAAACGTAAGATAGCAATTAAGACCACTCCGAAAAGAACCGTCCCCACCAGATTGCGGTAACGAAAGGCAACAAAGGCTGTTGGAAAGACTGCAATCAAGTCTAACCATTTGATTTGAGGGAAATCTCCCACCTTACCTGTTGCCACACTTGATAGAATCAAGGCAAAGATAATAGATACTGGTAGAAATTTTAAAAAACGCTCGACAATAGCAGGCAAGCCCTTATACTTGACCAAGATAAAGGGAATCACACGTGGAATCCAAGTAACTAGTCCAGAAAAAATAACAGCTAACAAAAGATACTTACTGACCATCTAAGATTACCCCCATTGTACATCCAAGCAGTGTCGCAAATAGGACAGCTAGCGATTGAGATACCACTGTCAACAGTATAAAGAAGGAAAGGGCAACTACTCCTAAAATGATAAAGAGGTTGCGCAAGGGAATTCTTCTTTGCATAATCTGAAACTGAGATGTAAAAATTCCAATAAACATACCTACTAATGCAAAGTCAAGACCGAAAATCTCAGGATTTGGCAAAAGCCCACCTAAGGCAGTCCCGACAACCGTCCCCACAAACCAAGCCACATAGCTTTTGAGATTGTTCCCATGCATCCACATAGGATTGACCTTGTCCGTATGAACCAGCTCGCCCATCAAAACACCATAGGTCTCATCGGTCAAGATACTAGACATACCGATATTGTGCCAGATGCTAGTATGACGGAAATAGGTCGACGCATGCAAACTCAGCAAAAAGAGACGCAGATTAATCAAAAAGACCGTCATGGCAATGGCTGCCACAGGCGCTTGAACTGCAATCAAGGCTATCATGGCAAACTGGGCACTCCCAGCATAGACAAAGAGGCTCATCAAGCCCATCTCGACAGGTGTTACGTAGGGAGATCCGATAATCCCACAAGCAAGGCCGATGCTAACATAGCCTAGGGCAGTCGGCATGGCTGCCTGTACTCCCTCCCAAAATCCTTTTTCTTTCATAAAACTCCTTACTAGTATTTCAGCAATTGACTGATGATTTACAGTCACAACGAGGACTATTATAACACAATCAAAGAGGAGAAAAAAGTTTAGAATTTGAAACTAGTAGCAAGTTTCAGCCCCCGAACAATATGCTTCATTATGAATACATGAGGAATTGATCAATTCGAATTCTATACTTATCGGCTTCGTTTTTTTCAGTATATTCATTTTCTATCGGGTAGACATCAATCCAGAGTTCTCTCATTTGCCCTTTCAGTTTGACCTTGTAGCGATAACCGTCATCATAGAGTCCTACCGTATCAGTGGTCATGGACTGGTAATCTGGAAGAGCTTCAATTTCTGCTTTCATGTCTTGGATCATCTGATAAAATATTTCTTTTTGCTGAGCTTTGGAAGTCACAGGGAAATAAACCGCCGCTCCTTGTAAACGATGCGATTTTGAAAAAGTAAAGGTCACGCGACCACTATAACCTTTCCATTTAAAATTTTCATAGTCGTAGAAAAGGCGCCCAGTTTTATAGAGATAGGGATCTTTTGCACGCCAAGGATTGTGATAGCCTGTTTCTGTCTCTTCTACTATTTCATTAGGTTTTCCAAACACTTTTTCAAAGGATTTGAGAGGCATGTTAAAGGAAATGGACTCAAACATGAACAGTTGTGTCTTTTGAAACAATTGGCAAGCTGACATACAGAGCAATAATACTCCAACGGCAAGCGCCATACTGATTGTTTTTTTAAATCTCATATGTCTACTATACTAAAAAACTCGCGCATTTGTCCAAACAAAAAAGCCAGCCTCAAGCTGACTCTTTATTCTATTGTATCAAAAGCGAGACTTGGTTTGGCATTGAGGTCTAAGCCTGCAAAATTTTCTTTGTTCCACTCGCTGACGCTAGCATAGGCAATCATTCCTGCATTGTCTCCGCAAAGACGTAGAGGTGGAATGATAACCTTGACATCGGTGATTTCAGCTACTAGGCGCTCTCTAAGACCTTTATTAGCTGCTACACCACCAGCCACAACTAGAGTTTTAACAGGATATTTCTCCAAAGCCTTCTTGGTTTTTGCCATGAGAATATCCATAACTGCTGCTTGGAAGGAAGCGCACAAATCCTCTGTGGACAAGTTTTCTCCCTTTTGCTCGGCATTGTGGTGCAAATTGATAAAGGCAGACTTCAAACCTGAGAATGAAAACTCCAGATTGTCTTCCTTAATCATGGCACGAGGGAAATCATACACATCCTGACCTTGATGGGCCAACTCGTCAATCTCCCGACCTGCTGGATAGGTCAAGCCCATGACACGGCCGACCTTATCATAGGCCTCGCCAACCGCGTCATCTCGCGTTTCCCCAACAATCTTGTAGTCACCAGCCTCAGAAACATAGACCAACTCTGTGTGTCCACCGCTGACCAAGAGGGCTAGCAAGGGAAACTCCAAAGGCTCCACGCTCTGAGCTGCCATGAGGTGACCAGCCATGTGGTTAACAGGAATTAGTGGAAGTCCATGTGCCCAGGCAAAGGCCTTGGCGGCTGACAAACCAACAAGCAAGGCTCCGACCAAGCCTGGTCCGTAAGTAACGGCAACAGCTGTCACGTCCTCTTCGGCAATCCCTGCCTCTGCTAGAGCTTCCTCAATGCAAGCTGTGATAACTTCGACATGGTGACGGCTAGCCACTTCTGGCACTACGCCCCCAAAACGTTTATGACTCTCAATTTGACTAGCAATGACATTGGACAAGAGCTCGTCATCGTTTTTCAGGACGGCGACACTAGTCTCATCACAGGATGTCTCAAATGCTAAAATATATCTATCCTTCATCTATTTCTCTCTTCATGATAATGGCATCCTCAACTGGATCATGGTAGTAGGACTTTCTCTCAGCGATGACCGCCATTTTTTCTTTCTTGTAAAATGCTTGCGCTCGGTGGTTGGACTTTCTAACTTCGAGGAAAATCTCTTTATCTGTCGGCAATGTTGCAAACAAGGCTGAGGCTACCTCCTGACCTTGATAGGCTTTTTTGACAGCAATTTGCAGGACTTCTGCTTCAAAAAGCAATGCGTAACTTC
>BNJS01000455.1_pt1 | contig 54815 bp, 56 predicted proteins | sample 8540461 | NCBI WGS metagenome assembly BNJS01 (sample SAMD00202454, study PRJDB9452) | human saliva metagenome | isolation source: human saliva | place: Japan
TGGTTCGATTCCAGCAGGGGGCATTTTGGGAAGTGTAAAAGAAAAAACAAAGAATATTTAAAGTGTTAGTTTAAAGGTAATCATCACAATTTAGTTTTTTAAGATAGGATAGTATTTTTTGGAATCTTTGACCAAAGTGTGACCAATATAGAATAAAGTGGATTAGGAAACTGGTCTATTTTATTTTGTATTTATTGAGAAAAGTGGTTTGTTTTAATTCGACAAATATGCGCATAATGCATATAATAGTAAATGTAAGGAGGTAACAACGATATATGCCACTTACAGGTAAAGAAACGGTGAAACTAGCTCTTGAGAATGGATGGGTTGAAGTTCTTCAAAGAGGAAGTTGTCATCATTTTAAGAAAGAGGTTTTTTCTTATCTTGTCACGATTCCAGTTCATGAAAATGAAGATTTAGGATTGTAATTTTTACATTCTTAAGTCTTTTCATATCGGAGGTAGTAGAATGTTAAAAACGTATCCAGCTATTTTTCATAAAGAAGGAACAGGATATTGGGTAGAATTCCCAGAATTTGGCGGTGGTACAGAAGGAAAAAATATCGATGAAGCGATGAAAAATGCTCGTGAAATACTTGAAAATGTTTTAGCTTCTTATATCGATGAAGGGATGGCGCTACCTACTCCAAGTGATATTTTAAAGATTGAAGTTTTAGATGGTTTTGTATCAATGATTCAAATCGATCCTGCGCCTTTTGTGAGAAGTAACAAGGCATTAGGAAAAATGTGACTGTTCCTGAATGGCTAGTCCGTCTTGCTGATCGAGAAAAGAATTGAAAACATCGGACCAGAGTTCCTTAACCAGTCTTTTAATCCGGGCAATAAATTCTCCATTCCTTATTTCTGGGGTACCTTGGGAATTGTCTACAACGAAACCATGGTAGATGAGGCTCCTGAGCATTGGGATGACCTCTGGAAGCCAGAGTATAAGGATTCCATTATGCTCTTTGATGGGGCGCGTGAAGTACTGGGACTAGGGCTTAACTCGCTCGGTTACAGCCTCAACTCAAAGGATCCTCAGCAGTTGGAAGAGACAGTGGATAAGCTCTACAAACTGACTCCAAATATCAAGGCCATTGTGGCGGACGAGATGAAAGGTTACATGATTCAGAACAATGCTGCTATCGGGGTGACCTTCTCAGGGGAAGCCAGCCAGATGTTGGAGAAAAATCCTAACCTCAAGTATGTCGTCCCGACTGAGGCCAGCAACCTCTGGTTTGATAACATAGTCATCCCAAAAACCGTGAAAAACCAAGATGCAGCTTATGCTTTTATCAACTTTATGTTGAAACCCGAAAATGCTCTGAAAAATGCGGAGTATGTGGGCTATGCAACACCAAATCTATCAGCTAAAGAAATGCTCCCAGAGGAGACCAAGGAAGACAAATCCTTCTATCCAGACGCTGATACTATGAAACACCTAGAAGTTTATGAAAAATTTGACCATAAATGGACAGGAAAATACAGCGACCTCTTCCTCCAGTTTAAAATGTATCGGAAGTAGGAGATAAACGTAAGAAAACGAATCAGTCAAGCTGGTTCGTTTTTATATTAAAAAAATTTATATTTAGGCTTGACAAAAGAAATTTTAATGATAAAATAGTATCCTTTATACATTTAGGAGGAATAAAAAAGGTATGTGATTTATTTGGTATTCAGAAATGAAAACTCTTACAAAATATGGTATACTAATAGTAGTTTCCAATAGGTTATATCTAGTGCTTGTTATAGGTTTACATACAAGATATGGGGTATAGATACCTATCTACCTCGAGAGGGGACGGAAACCCTACGATGTTTATTTTGTGTGGTGTCAGGTTAATGATGTATAGATACCTATCTACCTCGGGAGGGGCCGGAATTGGGACAAGGTACACGGCTTTAGTTGCTTTCTTTTGCTTGTATAGATACCTATCTACCTCGCGAGAGGCAGGAAACTCATAAGCGTACTTGTACGCACCACCAATCGAACGATCTGTATAGCTCCCAATATACCTCCGCGAGGGGCCGGAAACTTTTAGGCACGTAAGTACGACAAAAAAGGCTCCCATCAGTATAGATACCTATCTACCTCGAGAGGGGCCGGAAACTTTTGGCCAAAATAATAAAATGAACACAGAGTATAGCCCCCTATCAACCTCGCGAGGGGCCGGAAACATGTCAGATTCACTACTACCGATAATGCGCTCATAGAGGTTTGGTATAGCTACCTATCTACCTCGAGAGGGGCCGGAAACAAGCACATACACCACTTTCATATTTCTTCTTTCTTTCGTATAGATACCTATCTACCTCGGGAGGGGCCGGAAGCACCACAGAATCAGTACCTACTTTCTTGTAAATTTCTCGTATAGATACCTATCTACCTCAAGAGGGGCCGGAAACTAATCACCATACATGTTTTCGATAGGGGTACCAGTAATAGATACCTGTCTACCTCGAGAGGGGCCGGAAACTCTCCTCTAAGATGTCCGATAATGAACACTCGCTCTCGGTTTAGCCACCTATCTACCTCGCGAGGGGCCGGAAATGCTAATAGTTGTTTCTTGTTCATTGTGATTTTTCCTTTTGTATAGGCACCTATCTACCTCGCGAGGGGCCGGAAACCGTGTAATTCTTTCTGAAGTTGTTTGATTTTTTTGATTGGTATAGATACCTACCTACCTCGCGAGGGGCCGGAAATGGATAAGAGCCATCAGACTCCTCCCACCACCATCTGTATAGATACCTATCTACCTCGTGAGGGGACAGTTTCATAAGGGAAAAGGATTCCAAAAGTAAAATAAAAAAGCGCTCATGAGAAACCAAAAGCGCAATTGTATCAATAAAGGAGGCATATGAAACGCATCGAACTATCATTTAAGCGGATTGACCAATCACCGAGCGACCTATCGACAAAATTCCAAGGTTTTCTCATGGAAAAGCTAGAACCAGACTATGTGACTTGGTTACATGAACAGGAGACCAACCCCTATTCACTAAAAATCATCCATCAAAAGGACAAGACCCTATGGTCCCTTCATCTCCTGACGGATGAGGCTGTCAAGCAGATTTTGCCTGTTCTATTGGAGCTCAAGAAAGTAGAGCTTCATGATTTACCGACTCTCATGGTAGAGTCTGTGTCCATGCAAGATCTCAGTTCGGAGCAACTCTTTGAGTTTTTTAATGAAAACCAAGATCGGTCACTCTACACCATTCATTTTCAAACTCCTACAGGATTTCGCTCCCAGGGAGAGTACGTACTCTTTCCGACCATGCGCCTCATCTTTCAGAGTCTGATGATGAAGTATGCACGTCTGGTCGAGAATCGTCAGGACATCGAAGAGGAAACTCTGGACTACTTGGTCAAGCACAGTAGGACTACCAGTTACCGATTGGAGTCCAGCTATTTTAAAGTCCATGGCAAAAAAATCCCTGGATTTAGGGGAAGGTTGACCTTTAAGATTACAGGTCCAAATACCTTGAAAGCTTATGCTAATATGCTTCTAAAATTTGGGGAATACTCAGGTCTAGGTATGAAAACTAGCCTAGGGATGGGAGGTTTAGAACTTGAAGAAAGAAAAGATTGATTTAGTTTATGGATCGCTTTTGCACGCTATCGGCAAGGTGATTCAAGGTTCCAGGTATGATGAGAAAGACCTAGGTACCATTGGGTCCGAATGGTTTAGACGCTTTTCGGATAATGAAAAAATAGCCCAGCAGATAGCCAAGGCGACTTCTAGTGATTTGCCGACGGACTTAGCTCCTGATAGTTTGGTCTATATCACGTCAGCTGCCGCAAAGATTGCTTCAGGCCTAAAAGGAGCAGCAGATACTCATGGAGGTAAAGAAGATTTCCTAAGCAAACAATCGGATATCTTCAATGTATTTTCAGATAGCCCTAGTCAGCATTATCTTGATGCGCGTCCATTAGAGCTTGACGGGGAGCCAAACTATGCCAAGGAATCTAGTGAGCCGTCTGACAAGTCAGACTATGACTTGATAGTAGCTTCCTTAGAAAAAGAGTTTGAGAGATTTGACTTTAGCCAATCTGAGATAGATGCCCTTTTGAATCTCCTTGAGTCTACTCTTTCCTATGTACCTGTTTCGACAAGAACCAAGGGATTATCAGATATTTCTCTAGCAACCTACAGTCGTCTGACAGCTGGCTTTGCCCTAGCTATAGAGGACTATTTAGCAGACAAGAATTGCCGTGACTATGAGAAGGTACTGGGACAGGATTTAGAAGCTTTTTATAGCGAAAAAGCCTTTTTATTAGCAAGTTTTTGACCTGTCAGGGATTCAGGATTTTATCTACAATATCGCAACAGCTGGTGCAGCTAAGCAACTAAAAAGCACGTTCCTTGTATCTAGATTTTTATGGGGGAACATATCGCTGACAGCTTACTGGAGAAGTTAGAGCTTACGAGGGCTAATCTTCTCTACGTCGGTGGAGGGCACGCCTACTTTATCCTTCCAAACACCGAAAAAAACTAGAGAAACCTTGGCTAGCTTTTGAAGCAGAATTCAATCAGTTTTTGGTCAAGCATTTCCAGACAGGTTTGTTCGTAGCATTTGGTTGGAGTCCGTTTTCTGCCAATGATATGACAACGACACTGGCCGACTATCGAAAAGTCTATCAAACAACCAGTCGGATGATTTCCCAAAAGAAAATTTCTCGTTACGATGCCAAAACTCTACTTGAACTCAACCAAGGAGGAAAAAGCTCCCAGAAAGAATGTGCAATTTGTCACTCAGTCGAAAAGCTTACCAAGTATAAAGATCAAGAGGTCTGCCATATCTGTGCAGGGATGTATCGCTTTGCCAAGGAAATACAAGAAAACTACTATATTGTGACAAAAGAAAAAGGACTGCCGATAGGTCCGGGAGCCTATATTAGTGGTATTTCAAAATCCAACCTTGCCAATGAAGAGTGGGACCGTGTTTATGTAAAGAATAGCTATAGTACAGATATCCTAAAAGCAACCCATGTCTTTGTCGGAGATTACAAATATGCTGAGATTGACCAGTATGCCCAACTATCTCAGGATAGTGAAACTGGACAAGGGATCAAGCGATTAGCAGTTGTTCGACTAGATGTGGATGATCTAGGAGCAGCCTTTATGGCTGGGTTCTCTTATCAAGATAGTGGCAAGTATAATACTCTGGCACGGTCAGCGACCTTCTCTAGAAGTATGAGTCTCTTCTTTAAGGTCTATATCAACCAGTTTGCAAGAGAGAAAAAACTATCGATCATTTATGCCGGTGGAGATGATGTATTTGCTATCGGTTCTTGGCAGGATATTATTGAGTTTACTATTTGTCTCCGACAAAACTTTATCAAGTGGACAAATGGTAAATTAACCCTATCAGCAGGGATCGGTCTCTTTCCAGATAAAACTCCAGTTAGCCTCATGGCTGAAGAAACTGGTAAGTTAGAAGGGGCAGCAAAGGATAACGATAAGGATAGTATTTCCCTTTTTGAAAAAGCCTATACCTTGAAGTTCGACCAATTTATTGACAATGTTTATAATGGGAAACTTAAGAGTATTCGTTACTACTTTAATATTCAAGATGAGCGCGGAAAGAGTTTTGTATACAGACTGATTGAGCTCCTTCGCAACTACGATCGTATGAATATTGCTCGATTAGCCTATTATTTGACCCGCTTAGAAGATCAAACTTCTAAGGATAAAAAAAGAAGAGTTTAAAGAGTTTAAAGATTTATTCTTTTCTTGGTATACAGGTAGCGATAATGAACGTAAGGAAGCAGAGATAGCTTTACTTCTATATATTTATGAGATTAGAAAGGATTCATAGATGGCAATTTTAACAGATGATAATTACGTAGATAAGGCAGAGAATGTTATTAAATCTTTAAATCATACTAAAGATCATAGAAATAATAAAATTAAATTTTTTTTAACAACTACAAAAATTCGAAATCTACTAAATTTAACTAGTAATCTTTTTGATGAAAGTAAGGTCAGATCGTATAAGGAATTGGCTGATAAAATTGCTTATTTGAGAGTGCAGTTTGTTTATCAATCGGGCCGAGAAACTGCGGTTAAAGACTTGGTGAAAAAGGCTGAGATTCTAGACATTCTAAAAGAAATAAACAATAAGGAAAGTCTCCAACGTTTTTGCCGCTATATGGAAGCACTAGTAGCTTATTTCAGATTTTATGGAGGAAAAGATTAATGGCATTTGCAAAAATTCAAGTAACAGGACAAATTCGTCTAGAGACAGGACTTCATATTGGGACAAGCAATGCTTTTGCGGCGATTGGTGCTACGGACTCACCTGTGATTAAAGATCCAATTACAAACTTACCCATTATTCCAGGATCTAGTATCAAAGGGAAAATGCGTACCCTTTTGGCAAGAGTATATAATACTAAATTAGCAGAAAAACCAGGAGAAGATGGGGAAATTATTAGTCGTCTCTTTGGGAATAGTTCAGACAAAAACTATAAAGTAGGAAGACTCATCTTTAGAGATGCCTTTCTAACTAACAAAAAAGATTTAGATTCACGAGCTGTCAAAGGTTATACTGAAGTTAAGTTTGAAAATACTATTGACCGTATCACTGCTGAAGCAAATCCAAGACAGATTGAACGTGCTATCCGAGACAGTATTTTTGGATTTGAGTTGATCTATGAGGTGACAGACAAGAGTCAAGCTCAAGTAGAAGAAGACTTCAAAGTAATTCTTGATGGATTAAAGCTGTTGGAACTTGATTATTTAGGGGGTTCAGGTTCTCGTGGTTATGGTAAAGTTGTTTTTGAGAATCTTAAAGCAAATACAGTTTTCGGAAACTATGATGTTAGTAGATTGAATGAACTTTTAACTACGGAGGTCTAGTATGACCTACAAGATGTATATTATGAACTTCCATACTGCTCACTTTGGATCAGGTACTCTGGATAGTTCTAAAATGACTTTTGCAGCTGACCGATTGTTTTCAGCCTTAGTTATAGAAGCAAAAAAAATGGGCAAAATGGAGGAATTTGTATCATTAGCAGGTCTAGATGGATTCGTTTTGTCAGATGCATTTCCTTATCAGTCAGGCCCATTTTTACCTAAGCCGATAGGATTTCCAACGTTTGACCAGCCAGACTTAACAACGGATGTTAAAGAAGTAAGACGTCAAGCGAAAATGGCGAAGAAACTTCAATTTATCCCTTTAGATAAATTTGATTCTTATGTAAATGGAACGCTTTTTAAAGACGCAGAACATGCAGTAACAAACATCGTCACTAAAAACCAACCTCATGTAGATGGGGCTCTTTATCAAGTTTCTACAGTTAGATATAGAGATGACTCTTCTCTTTACGTGATTGCTAACGAGTCTGAGCTCTTGAATGAACTCATGGCAAGCTTGCAGTATACAGGAATTGGTGGGAAACGCTCCAGTGGTTATGGACAATTTGATTTGACTATTTTAGATTTACCAGATAGCTTCAAAAATCGTCTCACCAAGGTCCATCAAGGACCTGTCATGACCTTGACGACTTCTCTACCAGTCGAAAAGGAACTTGAATATGCTATGGAGACTGGTTCCTATTTACTAAGTAAATCAAGTGGTTTTGCTTTTAGTACAGAAACTAATGAAAATTACCGTAAGCAGGATTTATATAAGTTTGCTTCTGGATCTACTTTCTCTGAAACCTTTACAGGACAGATTGTAGATGTAAGACCTCTTGATTTCCTACATGAAGTATTAAGCTATGCTAAACCATTATTTTTCAAGATGGAGGGAGAAAGATGAAAACAGAGTATAGAACCTTTCAATTTACCCTCCTAGCCATGGCTCCTATCCATACTGGCAGTGGTGATAAGTACACATCTCGTGAATTTATCTATGAAGATGGGTACTTTTATTTCCCTGATATGGGTAAGTTTTATAATCGAATGGTGGAGAAAGGTTATGATCAGAAGTTTGAGCGCTTTTTACAAGAGAGAAAGGCAAGTGCCAGTAATAATCGTTTGATTTCCTTTTTAGAGGATAACCGTATTTCTGACCGTGATTTTGGTGGTTATAGGATTAAAGAGACTGGTTTTGAAACCGAAAAGAACAACATTGATTCCAAGTTAGGTACTATTAATGAAGTATCAAAGTTTATGAGAGACTCTTATGGTAATCCTTATATACCTGGTAGTTCGTTAAAGGGAGCCATTCGAACTATTTTGATGAATACCAATCCTGACTGGAATAATGAAAATGTTGTGAAAGATAAAAAGGAAAACAAATCTTTGATTCCTTGGGGAGCAAAAAAAGGTCAGAATTATGATGACTTGTTTAATACTATTCGTGTTAGTGATAGCAAACCATTTAGAAATGACAGTCTTATTTTAGTTCAAAAATGGGATCATAAAGCCACCACCCCTCTTGTCAAGCCTCTTCCTTTATATAGGGAAGCTTTAACTCCTGGCAAAATAATTAATTTTAAAATTACCACAACTACAAAGGAGGCGGGGGAATTAATTGAGAAACTTGGTGAGAAAGCATTTGAATTTTATAATGACTATAAGATTTTTTTCCTCAAAGATTTTCCTGAAAATAAAATTCAGCCAAATATTCAATATCCTATATACTTGGGTGCTGGTAGTGGAGCTTGGACAAAAACAATTTTTAAACAAGCAAAAGATATTTTACAAGAACGTTATGAGAATAGCAGAACCACTAGGATGGTTGAAAAGGGAGTCTTGAAATTAACAAAAGCGCCAATGAAAAGTGTTAAAACAACACAAGCAACTCGTAAACTGATAATGAATAATGAATCCTTCTATGAAATGGGCAAGGCGAACTTTATGATTAAGGAGATTACTAAATGAAGGTTTTGATTTCAGCAGTGGGTGATACAGATCCAATCCGTAATTTTCACGATGGAGCTTTAGTACATATTGCGAGAAAATATCGTCCAGAAAAGATTATTATTGTTTTTTCAGAGAGAACAATTAGTAAGAAAGATGATATTGAGAAAGTAATTCACTCTATCGATTCTGAATACCTCCCAGAAATTGTATGTCATGAACCAATTATCTTGAATGAAGATGTATTTGTTTTTGATACTATGTATGATCAATTTGATGCTATTATACAAGAGTATTATACAAAAGACGATGATTTTATTCTTAATCTTTCAAGTGCAACTCCTCAAGTAAAATCAGCTTTGTTTGTAATTAATAGACTTAGTGAAATCAATGTCAAGGCAGTACAAGTTTCAAGTCCTGAAAATGATTCAAATGCAGGAGTTGGACATGATGATTCAGAAGATATTGACGCACTAATTGATACGAACTTAGATAACAAACAGGACTATATCGACCGAACCATTGAAGATACTTCAGAGAAGTTTAAACAAGGCTTAATGAAGAAAACTTTACGTGATTTTATTACGAAATATGATTACAAAGCAAGTTTAGAGGTTGCTAATCAATTATCAGACTTTCCTGGATTGAAAGATTGTCGCAAAAAGTTGCAAGATATTGTGGATTCATTAGACAGGCAAGCTGTACCTCAAGTCCTCCAAAAGAAAAAATGGAGCGAAGAACAGAAAAAAGTATTAAATGCTTATTTGACTATTGATTTGCAAAAAGAACGTGGTAATTTTAGTGAAGGTCTGATTAGAATTAAAAACCTCACAGAGTTTATCTTAGAAGACTATATCGAAAATCGTTATCCAGGATTTTTGGATAATTACGTGAGTGAATCAGAGAAATATTATCTCGGGATTTGGGATTATAGTAAGATCTTAAAAGAAAAACATGAGTGGAATCAATATAAAAAAATCAAACCGATTATTAACATGAATTCAACTCGAAATACTGTAGCTCACAAATTGGATCCATTAGATTCTGCGGAATTAAAACAGTTAGGTCCTGTTCTAAAAACTCTAAAAGGGCTAATCAAGGAACAGTATCAACTCACTGAGAAGGATTTTAATTTTTACAATGATTTTAATAAGGAATTATTAGAATTACTGAAATAATGAGAGGTAGAATATCTTGGAAATTTTAATTTCAGCAGTTGGAACGACTGATCCGATAAGTTATAATCGAGATGCAGCTTTATTACATATTGCTCGAACTTACAGACCCGAACAGATTGTTTTGGTTTATAGTGAAGAAATGTTAGTAAAAAATGATCTAGTTGAGAAAGCATTATGTTCAATAGAGGGTTATCATCCTAAAGTGGTTATTGAATCAATCATATTGAAAAATGATGAAGTCTATCTATTTGATAAAATGTATGAAGTGATGGGACAGATTATCGAAAAATACTCTGGAACAGATCATCAATTAATCTTAAATCTATCCTCAGGGACACCTCAGATTATTTCTGCTTTGTTTGCCTTAAATCGAATTAATGACTATAATACGCAGGCCATACAGGTTGCAACACCTAACAAATCAGCAAATAGGAAGTATGTACCACTTTCAAGTGAAGATGAACAGAGGCTTTTTGACGAGAACGAGGATAACCAAAAGGATTACGAAGATCGTACAATCAAAGATGAAGCTGAAAAATTTAACCAGTCTCTTATCAAGCGCCACTTAAGAAATTTAATCTCTTCTTATGATTATCTTGCTGCGGAAGAATTAGTTACTAGAAAAGAATACAATAAATTACTTTCTAAAAAAAGAAATTAGCTCGTTTAAGATACATATTAAATGATTTTGTAAAAAGTATTTAAAACTCAAGCGATTTTTAAAAAAACATTCAGGGTTATTCACTTACAGAAGTTGAGAAAAAAGCTCTTAATTACTTTTTAATGATTGAAGTTTTGAAAGAAAGAGGGCAGGTTGCTGATGTCTTAATCAAATCAAAGTCTTATGTTGAATTTATCATCGAAGAAAAGATAAAGAAAGATTATCCAGATTTCGATCAAATATGATGGAACTTTTCCAAAGTTAAATGAAGAATACAAGGATTTTGAAGCTATATTAGATTTTCATCGATCTAGAATTTAAGAAAGCCAAGGGTATAAAAGATGAGAAGGAAAGAATCTATTCCCTCAGTCAACCTTAAATCTCTTGTCATATGAAAATATTCTATCTTATTATCAAGTTTCTCCTGAATTACTTAAGTCCATAAAGCTAATAAATAGCTTAAATGGTGAGAGAAATAAGGTGGCACATGGCTTGTCAGAGATTAATAGTAAACTAGTCAATTCTAGAAAATTGCAACAGACAATAGATACCTTACGCTTTATTTTACAAAATACATTTGAAATTGATGATAGCTATTTTACTTGTTATCGGACATTGAATCATGAAATGTTAGATCTACTTCGTTAGTAATTATGTGCGTTTAAAATATCTTAATTGTAAGTAGCTTATCTCGTTTGTGTGTTTACATAGCTAATTTCACAGTTGACGCAAACTTAAAAAAACGATATAATACTAGAGTTGAGAATTGATTTTCTCTCCATCTTAGTTCAGAGAATTGGCGGTGCTGCGAGCCATCTAAGGTAGGAAATCATGCTACTCAATCATACAATTGCATAAGAATAAGAGAATGACAAGTTCATTGAATGAAGGTGGTACCGCGGTTTTTCGCCCTTCGTGATATGAGCTTGTCTTTTGATTTTTGGAGGTGTTTATGAAGACATTTCTCGTGAAACAAAAGTTTCGTCTTGGAGGCGAACGCTTTGATATCAAGGATGATAGAGGAGTAGTGAACTATCAGGTGGAGGGATCTTTTTTCCAAATTCCTAAAACCTTTACCATCTATGACGCCTATGGTGAGCAAGTCAGTGAAATCAGCAAAGAATTTTTCACTTTGCTTCCTCGCTTTAACATTCAGTTACGGGACGGTTCAAATTTCGTCATTCGTAAGAAGTTGACCTTCTGGCGAGATAGGTATGAATTTGATGATTTAGGCCTTCGTATCGAGGGCAATATCTGGGATTTGAATTTCAAATTGCTGGATGACCGAGATCAACTTGTCGCCGAGATTAGGAAAGAAATTTTCCATTTGACCTCAACTTACACCGTAACCGTCTATGAAGACTCTTATGCAGATCTGGTCATTTCCCTCTGTGTCGCGATTGACTATGTGGAGATGCTAGAAAGCCAATCAAATTAAACAAGTGAAATAAGGAGACAATATGAAACAACTATCTAGTGCACAAGTACGCCAAATGTGGCTGGATTTCTGGGCAAGCAAAGGCCACTCTGTAGAACCATCAGTTAGCTTGGTTCCTGTAAACGACCCAACCCTGCTCTGGATTAACTCTGGGGTAGCAACTCTTAAGAAATACTTTGACGGGACCATTATCCCTGAGAATCCTCGGATTACCAATGCGCAAAAAGCCATCCGTACCAACGATATCGAAACGTAGGTAAGACTGCCCGTCACCATACCATGTTTGAAATGTTGGGAAACTTCTCTATCGGTGATTACTTCCGAGATGAGGCTATCACTTGGGCTTATGAACTCTTGACAAGCCCTGAGTGGTTTGACTTCCCAGCTGAAAAACTCTACATGACTTACTATCCAGACGATAAAGATTCTTACAACCGCTGGATTGAAGTGGGAGTGGATCCAAGTCACTTGATTCCAATCGAAGACAACTTCTGGGAAATCGGTGCGGGACCTTCTGGACCTGATACAGAGATCTTCTTTGACCGTGGAGAAGCATTTGATCCAGAAAATATCGGTATACGCCTGCTTGCAGAAGATATAGAAAACGACCGTTACATCGAAATCTGGAATATCGTTTTGTCACAATTCAACGCAGATCCAGCTGTACCTCGTAGCGAGTACAAGGAATTGCCACACAAGAACATTGATACGGGCGCTGGTTTGGAGCGTTTGGTAGCCGTTATCCAAGGTGCTAAGACAAACTTTGAAACAGACCTCTTCATGCCGATCATTCGTGAAGTTGAGAAGTTGTCTGGCAAGGTTTATGACCAAGATGGCGACAACATGAGCTTCAAGGTCATCGCAGACCACATCCGTTCATTGTCATTTGCGATTGGGGATGGTGCCCTTCCAGGAAATGAAGGTCGTGGGTACGTCCTTCGCCGTCTGCTTCGTCGTGCTTCTATGCATGGTCAAAAATTGGGTATCAACGAGCCTTTCCTTTACAAACTCGTTCCAACTGTTGGTAAAATCATGGAAAGCTACTACCCAGAAGTGCTTGAAAAACGTGACTTTATTGAAAAAATCGTTAAGAGCGAAGAAGAGTCATTTGCCCGTACCCTTCATTCAGGTCAACACTTTGCCCAAGGCATCGTAGCAGACTTGAAAGCGAAAGGTCAAAGCGTCATCGCTGGACAAGATGTCTTCAAACTCTACGACACTTATGGATTCCCAGTTGAATTGACAGAAGAAATCGCCGAAGAAGCTGGTATGACTGTAGACCGTGAAGGTTTTGAAGCAGCCATGAAAGAACAGCAAGAGCGTGCGCGTGCGTCAGCTGTCAAGGGTGGTTCAATGGGTATGCAGAATGAAACCCTTCAAAACATCACTGTTGAGAGCGTCTTTAACTATGAAGCATCACAATTGTCTTCTAAATTGGTGGCCATCGTAGCGGACAATGCAAAAGTAGAAACTGTCTCTGAAGGAACTGCCTCTCTCATCTTTGCTGAGACTCCGTTCTACGCTGAAATGGGTGGACAGGTTGCAGACCATGGTAAAATCTTGGACGCTGCTGGAAACATCGTGGCTACGGTGACAGATGTTCAAAAAGCGCCAAATGGCCAACCGCTACATACAGTTGAAGTCCATGCTCCGCTTGCTTTGAACCAAGAATACACACTTAGCATCGACACCAATCGTCGTCTTCGTGTCATGAAAAACCACACGGCAACTCACTTGCTCCACGCAGCGCTTCACAATATCCTTGGAAGCCACGCAATGCAAGCAGGTTCACTTAACGAAGTCGAATTCCTTCGCTTTGACTTTACGCACTTCCAAGCGGTGACAGCAGAGGAACTCCGTGCCATTGAACAAGAAGTCAATGAGAAAATCTGGGAAGCAATCGCAGTGGAAACTGTTGAGACTGATATTGAGACAGCTAAAGAAATGGGAGCCATGGCCCTTTTTGGCGAGAAGTATGGTAAGGAAGTTCGTGTTGTGACGATTGGCGATTACTCTGTTGAACTCTGTGGTGGTACCCACGTTGGCAACACTTCTGAGATTGGCCTCTTCAAGATTGTCAAAGAAGAAGGGATCGGATCAGGAACTCGCCGTATCTTGGCCGTGACTGGTAAGGAAGCATTTGAAGCCTACCGTGAGCAAGAAGACGCTCTGAAAGCAGTCGCAGCGACTTTGAAAGCACCTCAACTCAAGGAAGTACCTCATAAAGTAGAAGGCCTTCAAGAGCAACTCCGTCAATTGCAAAAAGAAAATGCAGAATTGAAGGAAAAAGCAGCAGCAGCAGCGGCAGGCGATGTCTTCAAGAATGTTCAAGAAGTAAAGGGCCACCGTTACATTGCGAGCCAAGTATCTGTATCAGATGCAGGTGCCCTTCGTACCTTTGCAGATAACTGGAAACAAAAAGACTACTCTGACGTGCTAGTCCTAGTTGCAGCTATCGGTGACAAGGTAAATGTTCTTGTAGCAAGTAAGAGCAAAGATATCCACGCAGGTAATTTGGTTAAAGAATTGGCTCCGATCGTTGATGGACGTGGTGGTGGAAAACCAGACATGGCCATGGCAGGAGGAAGCAACCAAGCTAAGATTCAGGAATTGCTGGATGCAGTAGCAGGTAAATTGTAAGAAAAAATGAATCCCGGCCAACTATTGTTGGTAAATAAGAAATCATACTCTGAAGAGAGCCGTACTGGTTCTCTTCTTTTTGATATCCAGTGACTATTCTAACTTTAAAGTTGTCAAAAATACAAAAAATAAAAACATTTTGCTTAATTATCTTGGATAGGGATTTTATTGTAGGGACTAAACATGTTCCTTTTTAATGCCCTTCACTTGGTCTTTCTCTGTTTGGAATATCATAGGAAAAGATTGGTTACATTTGTCACTCCATAGTCCGTTCCCTCCTCCCAAGATATGCAAACGGCAGTTAAAACAGAGCTTTAGATTCATGTTGGTTAAGAATGCAGTTGGAACCGGTGACAGGTAAAACTTTTCTCGACAGCAGTCGTATGGGGCATCTTTATCGGTCGTTGAGTGAATTTAGGAAGACCTATTTAACCAAGTAGTCAATACTGTGGGGACATTTTGGAGCAGGATAATTCAGTCTAGCGCTGTCTCGCTTGCGACTTTTAGTTTATAGATAGTATAGGATAGAAAATTTGTTGTTTTTAGTCTAGTTATAAGAAACAGTATGATAAATCTTAATCTTCTCCACTTTCCAACTTAAAATGAGGAGTTTGGTTAAAGAATAGGAATTTTTAATAATCGTTGGTTTTACATTCTGGGAACATTCTTGTTGGTATTGAAAAATTGAGAGAATATATGATTTTTGTGGAGATTTTTCGATACCAGAAAATCAAGAAAAAGAGCAGTTGAGATGAGACTGCTCTTTCTTGTATTTATGTTAACTAGTTAATGTCTTTAGACAAGTTCATCAATCGAAGTGTGATCTTTATCGAGTCCTTCGGCAACTGGTAGGCTAGTTAAGTAACCTTGATAAGTGGTCACACCTTGACGCAAGCCTTGATCTTCAGTGATTGCCTTCTTAAAGCCTTTTCCAGCCAAGGCTTCGATGTAAGGAAGGGTGACATTGGTCAGGGCGATGGTAGAAGTACGAGCTACGGCACCAGGGATGTTGGCAACAGCATAGTGGAGTACACCGTGTTTTTCATAGACGGGTTCATCGTGCGTTGTCACACGATCTGCTGTTGCGATAACACCGCCTTGGTCAACGGCAACGTCAACGATGACAGATCCTGGACGCATTTGTTTGACCATCTCATCTGTCACTAATTTCGGAGCCTTGGCACCAGGGATGAGAACTGCTCCAATTACTACATCAGCATCTTTCACGCTTGCTTCGATATTGAATGAATTGGACATAAGAGTTTGGATTTGGTTTCCGAAAACATCTTCTAGGACTGAAAGACGTTTAGCACTAATATCTAAAATAGTTACTTGAGCACCAAGTCCAAGAGCGATGCGGGCAGCATGTGTACCGACAACCCCTCCACCGATGATGGTTACTTTTCCTTTTGGAACACCCGGTACACCACCAAGTAGGACACCAGAGCCACCAGCTTGCTTGGTAAGGAAATGAGCCCCGATTTGAACCGCCATACGACCAGCAACCTCACTCATAGGAACGAGGAGTGGCAGATGTCCTTGGCTGTCACGGACAGTTTCATAGGCAATTCCTGTTGTTTTTGCTGCTAACATAGCATCTGCCAATTCTGGAGCAGCAGCCATGTGCAAGTAGGTGAAGAGGAGCAGGTCGTCGCGCAAGTAGCCATATTCAGAAGCTAGCGGTTCTTTTACTTTCACGACTAACTCTGCTGCCCAAGCCTCATCAGCAGTAGCGACAATCTCAGCACCTTGCTTTTGATAGTCAGCATCAGTAAAGCCTGAACCGAGTCCAGCGTTTGTCTCGATAAGGACGCGATGACCACGGCTAACTAGGCTATAGACACCAGCAGGTGTCAAGGCAACGCGATTTTCATTATTTTTAATTTCTTTTGGAATTCCGATTAACATAAAGGCTTACTCCATTTTCTAAATTCGGGTTTTTAAAATCAAACATCACAGAGAAACCCGATTATCGTGATGTTTTTATTTTATATAAAACTGTTTCAAAAATCAAGAAAAACTTTTGCTTTGATGAGCTTTTTTTGCTAAGCTAGTAGAAAAATACTTGTAAAGAGAGGGGGGTTGTATGGAATCAATCTTTTTAAAACTAGCCAGTATCCAATAGTGGAGAAATAGCGTTTATTGATCAGATTTCTAACCTTGGATGATACGGAAGCAATGTTTGAGTATGTATCAGATAAGAAAAATAGGAGATTCTCTTGGACAAAAATCAAATTATAAAGTTAAAGGACGTTGAATTTGTAGGAATTGGTAATTTTGAAGGGGAAACAGTTTTTTTTGATAAGAAAACAGACAAGATGTTCTTAGGTCATTCTAAAAGAAAATTTAAAGTGTCTCCTGTCGCTTTCTCGACAGGAGCAGCACTTATCTTTTATGTGATTGTAAGAGAAATAACAAAAGTTCAGGTGTTCAGTGGGTTTTGGCCCTTGATTTTTGGTTTTTTTCTAATGATCGTTGTCTCAAAACTTCTCTACAGACCAGCTTTGAATGAAGAATTAATTATTAGTCCTTTTGTACTTTCAAACATTGATATGATAACTTTTCTTAAAAACGAGAAGAAAAATATAGTTAAGAGCCATCTAATTATATTATTGGCATTTCTTCCTCCAGTGCTTTTTTTCTATAGTTTATTTATTGACTTCTAATTTTTTGTTTTTAGCCACTTTATTTTTTATGTTCCCCCTATTGTTATTAAACACGAAACCAATACAGAGATTTAAAGTGGTTCATATGTTAGACAAAAAAAATATTCCACTAAGGAAAAATGATATATGAAAAAAATATTTAAAAAAATATGGTTCCGATAGGAACAATTGACAAAAAAATCCAGTTTATTTTTGATAAAAAGATTCTAGTTTATACATATTAAGAAAAAAAGACTTCTTTTTGGAAACTGTTGGCAGTAGCTTGATCATGATTATTTATGTCATAATTGGAAAAGTTAATTCCAAATACTATTTAACTATTCTGGGAAGATATCAATTTCTAATGATTGGCATCCTGATTTCCTTTATAATAGCCTTTGTTGTTTGTTATGTTACGTACCATCGTGAGAGGCAAGTTGAAAAACTTCAATTAGAGGAAAAAGCAATGAGGGACTTCGTGTTAAGAGAGCGAAAGAATATCTTTTTGACCTATTTATCTCTTATTATATTACCACTAATTATACTATTTTTTGCACATCTCTTTATCACATATGGCAATCTTTCGTGGGGAGTTGTTTCAATTTTATGTATGACTATATATTTTATGTTCTTTTATAATAAGATATTCCAAAGAGGAAAAAAATCATAAATGAACTGTATAAAACTTATAAATGAGAAAGATAATTATGAAAAAGTAACACTAAAAAAATTTCATTGTCCTAGGTATATATCAGGAAAAATCTGTCTATTATAACAATGAAAATCATCAACTTTTATATCCAACAAAGGATAAAACTATTGGAGCAACTGCCCTTACTGGTTACAGTTCAATTGCTCTTATTTTATATAGTGTTTTTGAGAAGTATAAGTAAAAAAATGGGAAAGTACCAACAGATTTTTCGTATACTGTATTTAATCTTTGCTTATATTATCATTAGTATCGGTAGCAGTCTATTACTTTTATTATGTTTTTAAATCGTGTCATTGAGTTGGAAGAGTTTCGAATTGATTTAATAAACTATCAAAAACTTTTTTTAAAGCAAGAAAAAAAGGAATGTTTTAATATTATATATAACGATAATCTGTTTTTTTGCTCATAGGCATAGTGACTGCTGCAATTTTTTTATAAGCTCGGGTAACTATATTAGTCTTGTATTAACTTTATCATCATATTTTTATCGTATACACTATTTTAAATACCAAATTGATTAAACGCAGCGTGATTTTTAAGACAGTTATACAAAGAATTAGAAAATAAAGATATTTCATTGAAAAGATTGAGTTCTATACATTTTTTTTAATTTATTGAAAAAAATTAGAATAAGCTGATTAAGGTATGATTTTTTTAATTAAACGGATTTAGAGTTAGGTCAATTTAGGAGGTTAAGTATGCAAGAAAAAGCAGTGAAAGATGTTGAAGAATTAAATAAAGTATATTTTTAAAAAGCTTAGCGAACACTCGCGCATCTGCGACGATGATGGTTATTTCATTTGCAGGAGCCTTCGTTTTGGCATTGTTTCTGCTTTTTCCAATATTTTTTTATTTTTGTTAAAGGCTACGGAATAAATCCTTTGGAAAAATTACTTTTTTTGATTTTTGTTTTGATTTATGTTATTTATCTTGTCGTGGCAACCTTTATTCCGCTAGGAATGACATTTATTTATCGTAGACAGATTTTTATCAACCATATTATTACTTTTTATCTTATATAGGTATTTTTTTATCTTTGATACTTATATCTTATATTATTCTTGTTTATTCAGGGACTAATTTGCAAGAATATAACGAACGTTCATTATACACCATTCCTTTTTTGTTAATCTGTACAGTTGTTGGTTTTGTTTATCACTATTTTTGGCTAAAAAGAGAGTTAAAAAAAGGTTTTTCTATCAATAGAACAATGGGTAATTATTTTGTGAAATTTAGTGCCCACAATAATAATTCTCTTCTCATTATTTTTACAGTTTCCATGCTAGGAGGTGTTCTTTCTGGTAAGTTTGCGCTAGTTTTAGGAATTCTAACAGCGGTACTTTTTAGCTATGGCTTCTCCCAACTCATCACAGAAGTCGCCTATCTTTTATATCTAAAAACTCAAAGCAAGGAGTACTGGGAAGATGTACCTACGAAAAAAGAGACTTTTCGGAATTTATTTAAGGATTTCAGTTTGAAGAAAGCAAAGATTAGAATTTCCCTTGAGATTTTGTTTTGTTCAATATTCCTAGGTATTATGTATAATATAGGCTATTTTAGTCCTAGTTCATACACCCCCCTTTGGCTTATTTGGTTTGGGAGAATATTTATAATCTCAATAGGACTAGATATTTTGGGAAGTTTTATTCTTTATGTCATAAAAAAAGTAAATATTAGATTCAAAAAAGGAAAGAAAAAAAGATAAATCCTCATTGTCAGTAGGCCTCTGAATTATGTAATTATTGATTTTAAGAAACATTTAGAAATGCTTCCAAATACCAGAGGACCCTCTGCTCTAGATCAGTTATTTGGTATTCTTTGTCAGCGCATCTTGTTGTAACTTCTTTTTTTATGCTAAACTAGTGAGAATCAAGTTTTAATGGAAGAAAAAGCATGGAATCAATATTTGTGAAATTTTCCCAGTATCCGTCTATAGAAACGGAACGTTTGTTGCTCCGACCTGTAACTTTGGATGATGCAGAAGCTATGTTCGAGTATGCCTCGGACAGAGAAAATACGCGCTACACTTTCCAACCAATCAAAGCTTAGAAGAAACTAAGAATAACATTGCGCAGTTCTACTTGGCCAATCCCTTGGGACGGTGGGGGATCGAACTAAAAAGCAGTGGTCAGTTTATCGGTACCATTGACCTGCACAAGATTGATCCTGTTTTTAAGAAGGCAGCTATTGGCTACATTATCAATAAAAAGTATTGGAATCAAGGATTGACGACAGAAGCCAATCGTGCGGTGATTGAGCTGGCTTTTGAGAAGATAGGGATGAATAAGTTGATAGCTGTTCATGACAAAGCAAATCCAGCTTCTGGTAGAGTGATGGAGAAGTCCGGTATGCGTTATTCTCATGACGAAGAGTATGCAGCTCTTGATCTGCATGAGGAAGGTCGAATCGTCACAAGAGTTCATTATGTCTTGACCAAGGAAAACTATTTTGCAAATAAATAAGCAGTTGAAAAGAAATTTTCGACTGTTTTTTCTTCCTCTTACGAATAACTTAAGAGAGGAGAGAATATGGAAGCAATTATCGAGAAAATCAAAGAGTATAAAATCATTGTCATCTGTGCAGGTTTGGGTCTGGCCTTAGGCGGCTTTTTCCTGCTAAAACCAAGTTCACAAACATCTGTGAAAGAAACAAATTTGCAGGCTGAAGTTGCAGCCGTTTCAAGGGATTCATCGTCTGAAAAAGAAGTGAAGAAGGAAGAAAAGGAAGAGTCCCCTGAACAAGATTTGATTACAGTGGATGTCAAAGGTGCTGTCAAATCACCAGGGATTTACGATTTGCCAGTCGGTAGTCGGATCAATGATGCTGTTCAGAAGGCTGGTGGCTTGACAGAGCAAGCAGATAGCAAGTCGCTCAATTTAGCCCAGAAAGTTAGTGACGAGGCTCTGGTTTACGTCCCGACAAAGGGGGAAGAAGTAGCTAGTCAGCAGACCGCCTCTGGAACGACTTCTTCGGCAAGTAAAGAAAAGAAGGTCAATCTCAACAAAGCCAGCCTAGAAGAACTCAAACAGGTCAAAGGACTTGGAGGGAAACGAGCTCAGGACATTATCGACCATCGTGAGGCAAATGGCAAGTTCAAGTCGGTAGACGAACTCAAGAAGGTCTCTGGTATTGGTGCAAAGACCATAGAAAAGTTAAAAGACTATGTTACAGTGGATTAAGACTCTTCCTATCCCCTTAATCTATCTGGGTTTTTTGTTACTTTGGCTTTACTATGCCATTTTCTCAGCATCTTATCTTGCTTTGCTGGGCTTTGTTTTTTTGCTGATCTGCCTCTTTTTTCAATTTCCTTGGAAATCTGGAGGCAAAGTTCTAGCGATTTGTAGTTGTTTTGGAGTCTGGTTTCTATTTCAAACTTGGCAGCAGAGTCAAGCTAGTCAAAACCTAGCGGATTCTGTTGAGAGGGTACGAATTTTGCCAGATACTATCAAAGTCAATGGAGATAGCCTGTCCTTTCGTGGCAAGTCTGATGGACGCATTTTTCAAGTCTATTATAAACTCCAATCTGAGGAGGAGAAAGAACAATTTCAAGCTTTGACAGATATTTATGAGATAGAACTAGAAGGAAAACTGTCCGAGCCAGAAGGGCAGAGAAATTTTGGTGGATTTGACTACCAAGCCTATCTGAAGACTCAGGGGATTTACCAGACTCTCAATATCAAAAAAAACCAGTCACTTAAAAAGGTTAGCAGTTGGGATATAGGAGAAAATCTGTCCAGTTTACGTCGAAAGGCCGTAGTTTGGATCAAGACGCACTTTCCAGACCCTATGCGAAATTATATGACGGGTCTTCTGCTGGGACATTTGGATACCGACTTTGAAGAGATGAACGAGCTCTATTCCAGTCTAGGGATTATCCACCTTTTTGCATTGTCGGGTATGCAGGTAGGTTTCTTTATGGATGCCTTTAAGAAACTCCTCTTGCGATTGGGCTTAACTCAAGAAAAGTGGAAATGGTTGGCTTATCCATTCTCTTTGGTCTATGCAGGGCTGACAGGATTCTCTGCTTCGGTCATCCGCAGCCTCTTGCAAAAGTTACTAGCCCAACATGGTGTTAAGGGCTTGGACAATTTTGCCTTGACGGTTCTTGTCCTCTTTATCATCATGCCCAACTTTTTCCTGACAGCAGGAGGTGTCTTGTCCTGTGCATACGCTTTTATCTTGACTATGACAAGCAAAGAAGGGGAGGGGATTAAGGCTGTTGCCAGAGAAAGTCTAGTCATTTCCTTGGGAATATTGCCCATTTTATCCTTCTATTTTGCAGAATTTCAGCCTTGGTCAATTCTCTTGACCTTTGTCTTTTCATTTTTGTTTGACTTAGTCTTCTTACCTCTTTTGTCCATCTTATTCATTCTGTCCTTCGTTTACCCAGTCACTCAGTTTAACTTTATTTTTGAGTGGTTGGAGGACATCATTCGCTTGGTATCTCAGCTGGCAAGCAGACCTATGGTCTTTGGTCAACCAAGTTCTTTAGTTTTAACGTTACTGCTTATTTCCTTAGCCTTGGTCTATGACTTTAGGAAAAACATCAAAAGGTTAGCAGGATTAAGTCTCTTTATTATAGGGCTCTTTTTCCTGACCAAGCATCCACTGGAAAATGAAATCACCATGCTGGATGTTGGGCAAGGGGAAAGTATTTTCCTACGGGATGTAACAGGTAAAACCATTCTCATAGATGTTGGTGGTAAGGTAGAAGCTAGTAAGAAAATCGAAAAATGGCAAGAAAAGGCGACGACCAGCAATGCCCAGCGAACCTTGATTCCCTATCTTAAAAGTCGAGGAGTAGCCAAGATTGATCAGCTGATTTTGACCAACACAGAGAAGGAACATGTTAGTGATTTGTTGGAGGTGACCAAGGTTTTCCATGTCGGTGAGATTTTAGTATCAAAAGGAAGTCTGACACAGAAGGAATTTGTGGCAGAACTACAAGCGACTCAAACCAAGGTGCGCAGTGTGACAGTTGGGGACAAGTTATCCATTTTTGGAAGTCAGTTAGAAGTGTTATCTACAAGGGAAAATGGAGAAGCTAATCTCGATGATTCCTTGGTTCTTCATGGAAAACTTTTGGATAAGCACTTTCTCTTTACTGGAAACTTGAAAGAGAAGGGAGAGAAAGAACTTTTAAAGCAATACCCTGACTTAGAGGTGGATGTCTTGAAAGCTGGGCAGCATGGTGCTAAAACATCATCAAGTTCGGTCTTTTTAGAAAAACTCAAACCAGAAATTACACTCATCTCAGTTGGAAAGAACAATCGTGTGAAGCTCCCCCATCAGGAAACCTTGACACGACTGGAATCCATCAAGAGTAAGATTTACCGAACCGATCAGCAAGGAGCCACTCGCTTTAAAGGATGGAAGAGTTGGCAAATCAAAAGTGTTCGTTAGGAAGAAAAATGTTATATATTAGTGAAATAAACTAAAAATCTGTTGCATAATACTTAGAAAAGCGATATAATGAAAGTGTTTCCAATAGTAAAGATATAAATGCAATGAAAACATGAAAAATCAGCAAAAGTCGTTTTATTAGCTAGTTTGTTATCTATTTGTCTTTTTCAGTCCAGTGTATCTGCTGTGACAGTCACTAAAGTTATTGGTATGATTGGAATACCGCTTGGAAGTTTAGTATGAATTACCACGGACGTAAATATGTAAACATTCCAAGATGGTCTGCTTATTACTCTATAATGACTAAAAAGTTGGTCCGATTGGCATTATGTTCTTTATAAGATCATTAACTACTAGACAGGAAACTATTAATCGTTAAAGAGTGAGAAAAAGGAGGGCTGGATATGTTAACTCTTACTCATGTTACCTTAAAAACGCGACAAGTCATCTTGCAAGATGTTGATTTCACCTTTAAAAAAGGTAGGATTTATGGCCTTCTTGCTATCAATGGCTCGGGAAAGACGACCCTGTTCCGAGCTATGAGCAAGCTGCTTCCCCTTAGTAGTGGACATATCGCAGCCCCTCCTTCTTTGTTTTATTATGAGAGCGTTGAATGGCTGGATGGAAACTTAAGTGGGATGGACTACCTTCGTCTCATAAAAAATATCTGGAAGTCAGACCTAAACTTGGGGGACGAAATCGCCTATTGGGAAATGTCTGACTATATCAACCTTCCCATCCGCAAGTATTCCTTAGGGATGAAGCAACGCTTGGTGATTGCTATGTATTTCCTCAGTCAGGCGAAATGCTGGCTCATGGATGAGATAACAAATGGCTTAGATGAGTATTATCGACAGAAGTTTTTTGATAGGCTGGCACAAATCGATAGAAAAGAACAGCTGGTTCTTTTGAGTTCCCACTACAAAGAGGAGTTAATGGAGATTTGCGATAGCATCGTAACCATTCGTCAGGGGCAGATAGAAGAGGTTCCGTTATGAAAGATATTAGCCTATTTTTGTTAAAAAAAGTTTTCAAAAGTCGCTTAAACTGGATTATCTTACTTTTATTTGCATCTGCACTCGGTGTTACCTTTTATTTAAATAGTCAGACTGCAAACTCACACAGCTTGGAGAGCGAGTTGGAAACCCGTCTTGTAAAAGATGAGAGAATCATCAATGAAAATGAAGTGAAGCTTTCCCAAATGTCTGACACCAGCTCGGAGGAATACCAGAGTGTTAAAAGTAATTTAGAATTGCAAAAAAATCTTTTAACGCAAAAGAAAGAAATTCTGACTTTGTTAAAAGAAGGACGATGGAAAGAAGCCTATTATTTGCAGTGGCAAGATGAAGAGAAGAATTATGAAGTTATGTCAAATCAACCGACTTCTGACTCTGAATTAAAAATGGCAGTTGACCGCCAACGAAAGATTTACCAAGCCCTGTATCCCTTGAACATAAAAGCACATACTTTGGAGTTTCCGACCCACGGGATTGATCAGATTGTCTGGATTTTAGAGGCTATCATCCCAACCTTGTTTGTGATTGCTATTATTTTTATGCTAACACAACTGTTCGCAGAAAGATATCAAAATAATCTTGATACAGCTCAGTTATATCCTTTTTCAAAAGTGACATTTGCCATGTCCTCTCTTGGAGTTGGGGTGAGCTATGTAACCGTGCTGTTTATTGGAATCTGTGGATTTTCTTTGCTAGTGGGAAGTCTGATAAGTGGTTTTGGACAGTTAGATTATCCCTACCCTATTTATAGCTTAACCAATCAAGAGGTAACTATTGGAAAAATACAAGATGTGTTATTTCCTAGCTTGCTATTAGCTTTCTTAGCCTTTATCGTCATTGTGGAAGTCGTCTACTTGATTGCTTACTTTTTCAAGCAAAAAATGCCTGTCCTATTTCTTTCCCTCATTGGGATTGTTGGCTTATTGTTTGGTATCCAAACGATTCAGCCTCTTCAGAGTATTGCCCATCTGATTCCCTTTACTTACCTGCGTTCAGTGGAGATTTTGTCTGGAAGATTACCTAAGCAGATTGATAATGTCAATCTAAATTGGGACATGGGGGTAGTCTTACTGCCTTGCACGATAATTCTTTTGTTAGTGGGGATTCTATTTATCGAAAGATGGGGAAGTTCACGTAAAAAGGAAGTTTTTAATAGGTCTTAGCGTTCCTATAGGGAAGGTGAGGAAAAAACTAACACAGAGAGGGAACCGGAATGGTTCTCTCTTTTTGATGCGGACATCAAGAAGAAAACAGAAAGTTTTTTTAAAAAATGACTTTTTATCTTGACAAGGAATAGAAAACTTGGTATCATATAAAAGTTGAGAAAAGCAGAAGTGAGAGCTTCTCGCCTTGTGACATCAAGTTGCCTGGCCCTACGGATGAAAAGTTTCTAAGAAACGCTATCATAACGTGCGGGCTTGTATTATTACGAGTCCGCTCTTGTTTTTCTCTAATAATAAAAAAGAGGTGAAAACCATAGCAAAGCAAGACTTATTCATCAATGATGAAATTCGTGTACGTGAAGTTCGCTTGATCGGTCTTGAGGGAGAACAGTTAGGCATCAAGCCACTCAGCGAAGCGCAAGCATTGGCTGATAGTGCAAATGTTGACTTAGTATTGATTCAACCCCAAGCAAAACCGCCTGTTGCTAAAATTATGGACTACGGTAAGTTCAAATTTGAGTATCAGAAAAAGCAAAAAGAACAACGTAAAAAACAAAGTGTTGTTACTGTGAAAGAAGTTCGTCTGAGTCCAACTATTGACAAAGGGTGACTTTGACACAAAACTTCGCAATGCACGCAAGTTCCTTGAAAAAGGAAATAAAGTTAAGGTATCCATTCGCTTTAAAGGGCGTATGATCACCCATAAAGAGATTGGTGCAAAAGTTTTAGCCGAGTTTGCTGAAGCAACACAAGATATTGCGATCATCGAACAACGAGCTAAGATGGATGGACGCCAAATGTTCATGCAGTTGGCGCCAGCAACTGACAAAAAATAATTGTCAGAAAGTTAAATAAAGGAGAAAAAATCATGCCAAAACAAAAAACACACCGCGCATCAGCTAAACGTTTCAAACGTACAGGTTCTGGTGGACTTAAACGTTTCCGTGCTTACACTTCTCACCGTTTCCACGGAAAAACTAAGAAACAACGTCGTCATCTTCGTAAAGCATCTATGGTGCATTCAGGAGATTTCAAACGTATCAAAGCAATGCTTACTCGCTTGAAATAATAGCCTAACAGTAAGTAAACAATTCTAGGAAATATTTGGAGGAAATAAAACATGGCACGTGTTAAAGGTGGCGTTGTATCACGCAAACGTCGTAAACGTATTCTTAAATTAGCAAAAGGTTACTATGGAGCTAAACACATCTTGTTCCGTACTGCAAAAGAACAAGTAATGAACTCTTACTACTATGCATACCGTGACCGTCGTCAGAAAAAACGTGACTTCCGCAAATTGTGGATCACTCGTATCAACGCGGCAGCTCGTATGAACGGACTTTCATACTCACAATTGATGCATGGTTTGAAATTGGCTGAAATCGAAGTTAACCGTAAAATGCTTGCTGACTTGGCTGTTAACGATGCAGCAGCTTTCACAGCTCTTGCAGACGCAGCGAAAGCAAAACTTGGTAAATAATAGTTGATAAGACTGGTACAGGATTGTCCCAGTCTTTTTAAAAAATAAAGGAGAATAATATGGCTTCAAAAATGCTACACACTTGCTTGCGAGTAGAAAACCTTGAAAAATCAATCGCATTCTATCAAGATGCTTTTGGTTTTAAAGAATTGCGTCGCAAGGATTTTCCAGACCATGCCTTCACGATTGTCTATCTAGGACTTGATGGTGATGACTACGAGTTGGAGTTGACCTATAACTATGACCACGGTCCTTATGTGGTAGGTGATGGCTTTGCTCATATCGCCCTCAGTACACCTGACCTTGAGGCGCTTCATCAAGAACATAGCGCGAAAGGCTATGAGGTTACAGCGCCTAATGGACTTCCAGGAACTGCACCAAACTATTACTTTGTCAAGGATCCTGATGGCTATAAGGTTGAAGTCATTCGTGAAAAATAATCCAGTAAAGTCAAGTAGAATGTTCGTTTTCTACTTGACTTTTTTTCTTTGAAAGAGTATACTAGTACAAATTTAACCTTTAAGGGGAGTCCAGAGAGACTCACAAGGTGTCAGATACAAGTGATAGGGAAAACTCTCTGCGGAGATTTTTTAGGTGTGCGCATGAGTTCCGTCCTATCTTGACTGAGACCTTGCTATTGCAAGGTCTTTTCTTTATCTGGTCCCCTTAAAATTTAAGGAGGAAAAGTCATGAATCCTACATGTAAGAAGCGTTTGGGTGCGATTCGTTTGGAAAGTATGAAGGTGGTTGCACAGGAGGAAATTGCGCCAGCAATCTTTGAATTAGTCCTAGAAGGAGAAATGGTTGAAGCTATGCGAGCAGGCCAATTTCTCCATCTGCGTGTACCTGATGATGCCCATCTCTTGCGTCGCCCTATTTCGATTTCGTCTATTGATAAGGCTAACAAGCAGTGTCGCCTCATTTATCGGATTGAGGGTGCTGGTACAGCTATTTTTTCAACATTAAGTCAGGGTGATACGCTTGATGTGATGGGACCTCAGGGAAACGGTTTTGACTTGGCTGACCTGGACGACCAGAGCCAGGTTCTCCTCGTTGGTGGAGGGATTGGTGTTCCGCCCTTGCTTGAGGTAGCCAAGGAATTGTATGATCGTGGGGTGAAAGTAGCAACAGTCCTCGGTTTTGCTAACAAGGATGCTGTCATTTTGGAAACGGAATTGGCCCAATATGGTCAGGTCTTTGTAACGACAGATGATGGTTCATATGGTATCAAGGGAAATGTGTCAGTCATCATCAATGACTTAGAAAATCAGTTTGACGCCGTCTACTCATGTGGAGCTCCAGGAATGATGAAGTATATCAATCAAAGATTTCATGACCACCCAAGAGCTATCTATCTCTAGAATCTCGTATGGCTTGCGGGATGGGGGCTTGCTATGCCTGCGTTCTAAAAGTGCCAGATAGTGAGACGGTCAGCCAACGTGTCTGTGAAGATGGTCCTGTTTTCCGTACAGGAACAGTTGTATTATAAGGAGAAAGTCATGACTACAAATCGCTTACAAATTTCTCTACCGGGCTTGGAATTGAAAAATCCCATCATACCAGCATCAGGCTGTTTTGGTTTTGGACAAGAGTATGCCAAGTACTATGATTTAGACCTTTTAGGTTCTATTATGATCAAGGCGACAACCCTTGAACCCCGTTTTGGCAATCCTACTCCGAGAGTAGCTGAGACACCTGCTGGTATGCTCAATGCAATTGGTTTACAAAATCCTGGTTTAGAAGCTGTTTTGTCTGAAAAACTTCCTTGGTTGGAAAGAGAATACCCAAATCTTCCTATCATCGCCAATGTTGCAGGATTTTCAAAACAAGAGTATGCAGCTGTTTCTCGTGGAATTTCCAAGGCGGCAAATGTAAAAGCTATCGAGCTTAATATCTCTTGTCCTAATGTGGATCACGGCAATCATGGGCTTCTGATTGGGCAAGATCCTAATCTGGCTTATGAAGTGGTAAAAGCGGCTGTGGAAGCCTCTGATGTGCCAGTTTATGTTAAATTAACCCCTAGTGTAACGGATGTTGTCACCATCGCCAAAGCCGCAGAAGATGCAGGAGCAAGTGGTTTAACCATGATCAATACCCTTGTCGGTATGCGCTTTGACCTCAAAACTAGAAAACCAATCCTAGCCAATGGTACAGGTGGAATGTCAGGTCCAGCAGTTTTTCCAGTAGCCCTCAAACTCATCCGACAAGTAGCTCAAACAACAGACCTGCCCATTATTGGAATGGGAGGAGTAGATTCAGCTGAAGCAGCGCTAGAAATGTATCTGTCTGGTGCCTCTGCCATCGGAGTTGGAACAGCCAACTTTACCAATCCTTACGCTTGTCCTGATATCATCGAACATCTACCAAAAGTCATGGATAAGTATGGCATTAGCAGTTTGGAAGAACTGCGCAAGGAAGTCAAAGTCAGTCTGAGATAAGCTAGTCTTTCCTTATCGTCAACAAGAAATAGAATCTTCATCAATTTGTAATATTTCCGTTAGTCAACTATGTTACAATAGGTTTTATAAAATAGTAATAGTGTAGATAGTTTTCTACTGAGGAGAATAAAATGAAGAAGATACTACTTGCAAGTACTGTCGTTCTTTCTATGGCAGGATTTGCAAAGACATCTGTATATGCTGAAGAATCTCAGGTTACGAAAAAAACTCAGACTACAGATGTGGTCGAGAAAAAAGAAGAAGCTACTCCCAAAAAGGAAGTTCCCCGAGTGGAGCCCAAGAAAGAGCCGGTTGTAAAAGAGGAAAATTCTTCTAAAGATGACTCATCCAAAAAGGAAAAAAAAGAGGAAGTTATCAAGGAAAGTTGGAAAAAAGAGCAAGGAAACTGGCGTTTTTATGAGAATAACCAGTCTGTCGTAAACTGGAAAAAAATTGGTGGCGTCTGGTATTACTTTGATAAAAACGGTATTATGCTCAGTAATACTATAGTTGATGGTTACCTTATCAAAGGTAACGGTGCTATGGCAGAAAACGATTGGGTAAAAATCTCTGACCAATGGTACTATGCTATAGCTTCAGGCAAAATCTCCCGCAATAAGTGGGAAAAGATTGAAGGTGTCTGGTATTACTTTGATCAAGATGGTGTTATGCTTAGCCGTACTGTCTACAATGACTACCTCTTTCAAGGTAGTGGCGCCATGGCAGAAAACGATTGGGTGAAAATATCTGACAAGTGGTATTATGCCACAGCTTCAGGAAAGATTTCTCGCGACAAATGGGAAAAGATTGAAGGTGTCTGGTATTACTTTGATAAAGATGGTGTCATGCTTAGTCGCACCATCTATAATGACTATCTCTTCCAAGGTAGTGGTGTCATGGCAGAAAACGATTGGGTGAAAATATCTGACAAGTGGTATTATGCCACAGCTTCAGGAAAAATTTCTCGCAACAAATGGGAGAAAATCAAAGGAACATGGTACTATTTCAATAGTGATGGTGTGATGGCAAGTAGCCAGTGGAAAAGTGACTACTATCTGAAAGATAGTGGGGCTATGGCGGAAAAAGAGTGGATTTTTGATAAATCCTACAATAGCTGGTTCTACTTGAAGTCAGGTGGAGCCTACGCTTCCCGCGAATGGGTTGGTTCATACTACCTTAAATCAGGTGGCTATATGGCCAAAAATGAATGGATTTTTGACAAAGATTACGATGCTTGGTACTATCTAAAAGATGATGGTCGATATGTAACAGGTACTTTCACGATCAAAGGTAAAGAGTATTCCTTCCAGAATAATGGGAAATGGATCTCAGAGGCAAAATATTACAAAGTGAAGCCAATTACTGCTTATGTCTATAGCGCTTCTGGTGAACGATTGAGTTATGTATCGCAAGGAACCATAGTTTCACTTGGGGATGCCCAATCTAAAAAAGACAGTCAAATACCAGTCAATATTTCTGGTTTATCAGGTTTCATGAATAAAAGTGATTTAGTAGCTATTGATAAAGACAGTGAATTTGTCCCTCATTATACAAGCGATGGCAAGTATTTTTACCATGAGTTATCACCTTATGTGAGTCTCCGTGTTGCGCCACATAGCTCAGCTATGACTATTGGTAAGAAATATTATTCAACTGATGGAATTCATTTTGATGGCTTTACCATTGAAAATCCTTTCCTCTTTAGAAATTTGACTAAGCCAAGTAATTACAGCGCAGCTGAATTGGATAAAATTTATTCTTTGATGAATATTCGAGATAGTCGCCTCTCTGGTAAGGGAGCTGTTTTTAAGGAAGCTGAGGAACGCTATGGTGTAAATGCCCTTTATCTGATGGCGCATAGTGCACTCGAGAGTGCTTGGGGACGGAGCCAGATTGCAAAGGATAAGAATAATTTCTTTGGAATTGCAGCTTATGATTCGAGCCCGTATACCTCAGCCAAGAAATTTGATGATGTGGATAAGGGGATCCTCGGCGCAGCTAAGTGGATTCGTGAGAACTACATTGACCGTGGAAGAGACCACTTGGGGAACAAGGCGACAGGAATGAATGTTCTCTATGCTTCTGACCCATATTGGGGTGAAAAAATAGCTAGTATCATGATGACTATCAATAGCAGACTTGGTGGGAAAGACTAACTAAATGGTGCTATGTGGTAATGTATTTCCCCAAAACAATTAGGCATTATACTAAAAGTAAGGATTGAGTTCTGTATTGTACAGGGCTCAGTTCTTTTAGTTATGCGACTATTAATCCGTATAGCTTTGTAAGGTGCGAGGCAAATTTATAAGAAAACATTCGTGTGGTATAATAGAGAGGAAAAGGGGTTAAAACTACAGTGGGTAGATGTCATTCAATTCGAGGTTTTAAGAGCTTGTATCTTTTGATTATGGAGTGTTTGAGTTAGGGAGGGAGTGAAAATGAAAGAAAAGAATAAACAATATAAAGGACTAGTTCACCTAGGAGAGTTTAAAAACAAATTGGTTTACTATGACCTTAAAGGAAGGAAACTGTTTTTTTCGATTCCAGAAAGAACTTCTAAGAGTCAACAGTACTTTATTTTTTCCTTGATATTACTAGTTCTTCCATTTATTAGATTTCTGAATGGTCTGACCATCATTAGTATAGCTGAGCACAAGTACCTTTATTTGATTTTATTCTCTTATATTTCCTTACTTATCGGGAAATTGCTGGATGTCTATTTTAAAAAAGACTTGGATTTGTATCCTGCTTTATTTACAGATTTGGAGTTTTTAGAATTCCTAGAAGTAGTAAAGAAAAGTGGAGCTGTTGTTTCTTCCGTAATTCGTGGTAGCTTTATTAGTTTGTTAGTATCCTTGACCATCTACCTAATATATCCTAGTTTTTTGCCATTGTTTTTCTACTCGATACTTTTGTTTATTCTCTATTTGTGTATAGCCAATAATTTGCATAGGCGAAAGAAGGTAATGGAGAGTTTGATAAGGAATGTGCGCATCAACTAAATCTTTTTGGTCTATGATAATTCTGCAATGTTAAATAAAGGAAGCAAATTTATATGACAATAGAAATTCAGCAATACAAAAGTTGTACGATATTAAAAAACAATAATGATTATGAGAAATAGATTGAATAAATACCTAGAAATAGGCAGAATTAACCAATGGAGTAATTAAATGAAGACATATAGACTAAAAACAGATACCGAGTGGGATATTATGAGGTATAAAAAAAGCAATTGAAAATCACAGAGAAATAGATGCTTTCTTAGGTATTAATCCCGAGTATAGAATAGGTCATCGAGATTCATATTATCAAGATATTACGGATACTCATATTTTGATAGAATATTGCCTTTATCCAATTTATGTAGGCGGAGATTTTGATATTCCAGATCGAGTTTTAGATATTTTAAAGGAGTTGGCTTCTAGTCAGGATACTATACATTTGTATCAAGTTGTATCATTTATCAAAAAACAAGAAGATTTACTGGGAGAATATGATGCTTTTACCTTTTATCATTGATTTGGAGAATATAGTACCTATTGTTCTTGAAAGTATTTATAATCTTCCTAATGAGAAAAAGGTTGATTATTACCGTAATATTTGTAATTTAATTGATTCTATGGGGCTTTTCAAAAGCTGTGATAAAAACAAAGTAGAGTATATTGTTAATGAGCAAAAGAAAGAGGAAAATAAGAATAGAAGAAAAATTAAATCAATTGCAGAAGTATGGCCAATTGTACTAGATGTTACAAGTATAGATGCGATGGGTGTTTCAGATGACCATCTAGAGTTGTTGTTGATTGATGAAAACAAATGGATAGAGTCATTAGAAGAAGAACATTTGTTGAAGCTTCAAGAAAAACTCAACAATTATATCTACTTCCTCGAAAGCAAGCAGTATGTGGCGAGATATGGAGATAAGTTTGATAAGAAAGTCATTCACATCACTTTCCAATATTCTCCATCGGATAATGGACTAGCTTTTCTCGCAGCTGTTCAGAAGGTGTTACAACCCACAGATATGAGTTTGAAGGTAGAATTGCCAGAGTAATAAAGGAAGCGGAAACGATGCTAGCTATTTTTATTGATTCTATAGGTGACAAGTCAGGGACCTATAAGTTGTTAAGAAACCATTCATCCTTGCCTTTTTCTTTAATCCAATCCAGAATCAAAGATCATGACACGGTGATAGAAGTAGACATGTTAGATTTGGATGAATTGAAAAAGGTTAGAGAACTCATCCGTGAGTTGAGTGCTATTGGGACCAAGGTTACGATGAGGGATTTGACTGGTATTATCACCTTAGAAATAGTAAATAATCTTATTTCTACTTTTGAAGAGATTGCGGCAGAGAGAGAAGAACTGGATGCTCTGATGTTTGAAGAGGAAGAGTGAGTGCCACGTTTTTCAGTGGATCACCAAGTTAGTTTTTAGTAATAGAAGGAAAACTGATGAATGATAATAGAAATTTATTGCGCTTCTTACAGGAGTTGATGTACGGTCTTGTAGATCTTATCAGTGAGAAAGAATATCAGGAGTTTGTCCTTGATTCCTTAAAACTTTCAAAACAGGAGCTTGATAAAGAGAGTGATTTTTGCCCAGATATTTTATATAATCGACTGGAAAATATAGACGAGCAGGATATCTTGACATTTCAGGTATTGGATAAGAAAACCAATCCACTAGTATGGAACTGTATCGCTAATTTCTTTGTTTTAGTTTGTCACTATTCATATATTGCTTCGGAAGAAATCTACCTACCACAAACGATTGAAAGTGTCGACGAGGACATACTTGAGGTTCTTTCCTTAAGTTACAAACAAATTCTAGCTGAAAATAGGGAACTTATTTCACAAATAACTGGACCAGAATTAGAAGGATATCTAAAGGATGATCTCGTTAAAAACTACTTTGGACCACTATTTTTATCTGATGAGAACGAATAGGCCATTCGTTCAAGCATAGATCAGGAGAGGATATGCTTACTAGTTATTTTATGTTGATTTTTGCTGAGGCAATTGCGAATCGTATGGAAACAGAATATACTTCACATATTCGAACCGCCTTGGATGCATGTTGGAGTTTTTTGGAGAATAGAGATAAAAGGGGAGAGGAACTTTATCGCCTTTTAGATGATGGGACAGACTTCAGTGGAATATTTATCTACATGCAATTAGATGAAAATGAAGCGAATGGTCTCTTGTGGGACAACATTAGTTATGTAATAGGTGTGACTGCTAAAGAAGCTTTTGAGTTTGAAAATAAGAAAGAGCTTCCTTCTCCCTTGGAAAACATTGAACCGGAACTACTTGATGTCTTTATTGATAATTTAAAAGAGATTAGCATGGATCTTTATCATCACGTCGAAACAGTAAAAATTTTCATCAATAAAAATCCATACCCATCAAGAGAATCTGCCCTAAAAGAACTAGATAGACTAGGATTACTTAGATGATTTGAATAGATGATTTGGCGAAAAATCAAAAAGAACACCCCAGAAGTTAGAGTGTCATCTCTACCTTTTGGGGTGTTGTTTATTTTCTATCCTTAAGAATTTTACAATACCCAGGTACGAATAGCATGGGCAACGCCAGATTCATCATTTGTTTTGGTAATGTATTTGGCGATTTTTTTGAGTTCAGGATTTCCATTTTCCATAACAACGGGATTTCCAACGACTTCGAGCATGGCGCGGTCATTTTCTTCGTCACCGATTGCCATGGTTTCATCTTTGGTCAATCCGAGTTTTTCAGCTAGGTGAGTGATGGCTGAACCTTTGTCCACATTCTTTTTAAGGAGTTCGAGGTAGAAAGGAGCTGATTTGTTAATAGAGTAACGCTCGTAAAATTCGGCTGGAATCTTTTCAATCGCAGCATCGAGAATCTCTGGTTCATCGATAAACATACATTTGACGATTTCCTTGCCAGCCATTTCTTCAGGAGTGCGGTAAAAGATGGGCATGCTGACGAGGGTTGATTCGTGAACTGTGTATTTTCCGATATTGCGATTGGCAGTATAGATACCGTCCTTGGTAATAGCGTGCATGTGAACACCGAGCTTGCGACTGAGAAATTCCATATCCAGATAATCCTCATAGGTCAAGGATTCGCTGATAATCTCATGGCCAGTAGCAGTTTCTTGAACAAGGGCACCGTTGAAGGTTACAACATAGTCACCCTCATCTCTCAATTGCAAGTCGTCCAAAAGTTTGGCAACGCCTGCGATAGGACGACCCGTTGCAATCACGACTTTGACACCAGCTTCTTTGGCATCTTGGATGGCAGAAAAGACTTCCGGAGTGATTTCCTTTTTACTGTTAACCAGGGTACCGTCGATATCGACGGCGATTAGTTTAATACTCATAAATTTCCTCTATTCGTTCTTATTTGGGGTAAAATGATCGTTCTCAATCAAGTGTAAAAATTGCTGGGTAATGCTTGCGAAGATGCTGTTTTGGTCCAACATTTCTTTGGGAAATAGAAACGATTGTCTCCATGGCGGCTACCAGCAAGGGATTGGACGATAGGAGACAGGCTAGAGAGTTCTGCCAGGTCTCCATTTTTTTGTAAAATTTCAATCTGTGTCCGTGGATTTTCAGATTCGGGACGATAGATATCATAAGGGAGGTCAAAGTTCTTATGAATGGCAGTGTAGTAGTCTGGATCAAAACCGATTTCTTCAACTAGTTGTCTCATGGTTGCGAGTTGGTCTTGATCTTCTTCTGAAAAGGTAATGGATTTAAAGACCTTGCGGTTGACAAAGCGTTGCGACAAGTCTGCAAGAATCTTATCAGGACTGGTCATCCAGAGTTGGAAGTAGGTATTCATTACGCCGTCATCAAGTGCCAGATAGTCAGATAGAGTAACTTTCCTTTCAAAAAAAAAGGTAGCAAATGAGGAGAAGTGCGTGCAAAGAAATCCTTATCCTCAGAATAGAGTTCCTTGGCGCGTTTGAGAAGATTCTGTAGGAGAACTTCCATGGCGCGTGTTGCTGGGTGGAAATAAACCTGCATATACATCTGGTAGCGACTGAGGACATAGTCCTCAATGGCATGCATGCCGTTGCGCTGAAAGGCGATGCCATTTTCGACTGGACGAATGACTCGGAGGATTCGTGTCAGGTCAAATTCCCCATAAGATGCTCCTGTAAAATAGGAGTCGCGCAAGAGATAGTCCATACGGTCCGCATCAATCTGACTAGAAATGAGTTGCACAACCTGCTTGTTAGGATAGGTATGGTCAATGACACTGGCCACCTTTCTGGAAAATCGGGTGCTACTTGAAGCAGGACTTGGTGAATCTCTGTTTCAGGGCTTTGGATGATTTCCTGAGTAATGGCCTCATGATCTGTATCAAAGAGATGTTCAAAAGTATGGGAGTAGGCACCATGCCCCAAATCATGTAGAAGAGCAGCGGTCATGGTCAAGAGAGACTCAGCAGGGTCCCATTCTTCAGGATATTTTTCTTCAAAAATCTCTGTGATACGTCGTGCAATCTCATAAACCCCCAAACAGTGGGAGAAGCGGCTGTGCTCCCCACCATGGAAGGTATAACTAGAAGTTCCTAGTTGCTTAATACGGCGCAGACGTTGAAATTCCTTTGTATTGATCAAGTCATAGATGACCTGATTGTTTACATGGATATAGTTGTGAACTGGGTCACGGAATACTTTTTCGTTCATATGACCATTATAGCAAAATCCTGCTCTTTTTGGTAAAATAGTAGGACAAGAGACAAGAAAGAGGACATGATGTGAAGATTCGGATGCGAAATACGATTCAGTTTGATGAACAGTTGGAAGTGATTGACCAACTCTATGACGTGGAAGTGCGTGAAAAAGGAGATTATACTTACTTGCTTTTTTACAACGAGGAAAAGGAAAAGGTAGTTATTAAATTTCATGGTCAAGAACTGGTGATGACTCGTTTCTCGAGTCCAAAGACCATCATTCGTTTTCTAAAGGATAGTGATAGTTTGGCCTATATTCCTACTCCAATGGGCATGCAGGAATTTGTCATCCAAACCAGTCACTACAAACTGGATGGGCAAAAGATTGAGCTAGCCTATCAACTGCAAAATCAAGAGGGACACCCTTTTGCCAGCTATCAATTAGAAATTACTTGGGGATAAGAAAAAGGTTGGCGAGAGCCAACCTTATTGATATAGAGTTCTTGGTTTTTTAGGACAATTTCACGTACACTTGCGAACTTCTTGAGTTTTTTAAGTTCTTCAGGATGGGTTACAAGAGTGATAACATATCCCTCTTTGCCCATGCGACCTGTACGGCCAGCGCGGTGAGTGTAGGTTTCGATGTCCCTAGGAATATCAAAGTTTACGACACATTCGAGGCTATCGATATCAATTCCACGAGCCAGAAGGTCAGTTGCAAGGAGCAGGGTTAGCTGCTTGTCCTTAAACTTTTCCAAGATGACTTTTCTAAACTTGACATTGACATCGCTAGCGAGGGAAACAGCCAAGATATCTCGATACTGTAGTTTTTCCTCTGCGCTTCCAAGGTCTGATAGGCTGTTAAAGAAGACCAGACCACGAAAATCCTCTACATGAGCCAGTTTTCGTAGCATATCCACTCGGTGACGTTGGTCTACCTGCATGTAGAAGTGTTGAATGTTGTCTAACTTTTGGTCAGAAAGATCAATGGTGCGCGTGTTTTGAGCAACCTTTTCTTGGTCAAACTTTGTCGTCGCACTCATGTAGATGAGTTGATGATCACGAGGTGCGTAGTGAGTGATTTTCTCGACAAAGTGTATCTGAGAATCATCGAGCAATTGGTCAAATTCATCCAAAATGATGGTTTCCACATTCATCATCTTGATTTTTTTCAGTTTGATGAGTTCAAAGATACGGCCAGGAGTTCCAATCAGAATTTCTGGTCCTTTTTTTAGGCGTTCAATCTGGCGTTTCTGACTTGAACCTGATAAGAAGAGCTGAGCAGTTAAGCCGATAGCTTCTGCCCACGTTTTACATACATCAGAAATCTGTCCAGCAAGTTCTGTATTTGGTGCTAGAATCAAGAGTTGCTGGGCTTTTTTCTTTTGTAGTCTGAGCAGACTTGGTAGGAGGTAAGCTAGGGTCTTACCAGTTCCTGTTGGGCTCACTCCTAGGAGGTTTTCTCCATCGAGAATGGGCTCAAATAGTTGAGTTTGAATGGGGGTGAATTCTTGGAAACCGAGTCGGTCACTTAGTTCTTGCCATTCAGTAGGTAGTTTGGTTTTCATTTTTCTGCCTCAAATCTAATGCCAGCAGTCTGGCGCATGGTATACAATAGGTCATGAACAGAACCTGCATCGTCCAGCCAGTTCTGGTAAAGTGTCTGGTCTGGTTGCTGGATCATGTGTGCAAATGCAGCGGCTTCCTCAGTCATCGTATGAGGAGCTTGTTGGATAGGGAGCTGGACTTGATTTCCTTGGTGGTCTGTAAAAATAGCTGAGCGGACATGTTCAATCGTGTTGAGGGTCAAGGTTCCATCTGCTGTGTAAATCTCGCAAGGAAGATTGGAAGTGATGTTTTTCCCAGCCTTGATATGAACTTGAAAGTCAGGGTAGAAGAGGATACCATCGCCATTTAGGTCAATGCTATTGTCAAGCTGTTGAGCCTGGTAAGTTGCGTCCTGAGACTTTCCAAAGAGACGAACGGCAGCGTAGAGAGGATAAATCCCCAAATCCATAAGAGCTCCGCCAGCAAAACGGTCTGAAAAGACATTGGGAGTCTGTCCCGCCAACAAGTCAGGCATCTTGGAAGAATACTTGGCATAGTTGAAATCTGCTCCCAGCACTTGCTTGTCTGCTAAAAAGTTTTTGATAGTGGTAAAAGCTTCCTCGTGGTAATTACGAGCTGCTTCAAAGATAAAACAGTGATTTTTCTCAGCTGTCTGTCTCAAATCCAACCATTCATGTGGCTGAGTGACAGCTGGTTTTTCAAGAATAACATGCTTACCAAAAGACAAGGCAGCCTTGGCTTGAACAAAATGCAAGGAGTTTGGACTGGCGATATAAACTACATCAAAGGAGCTCTTGAAGAAGTCCTCTAATTGATCAAAGAGCTTTATATCCTGATAGCGAGAAGCAAAGGTTGCTGCGGTTTCTAGTTTTCTAGAGTAGACAGCGAGCAGCTGGTATTCACCACTGGCATGGGCTGCTTCTATGAAGTGGTGGCTGATAGCCCCTGTTCCGATGACACCTAATTTAAGCATAAATACTCCTTTTCCGACTTCAAATCCTTCCTTCATTATAACATAGAAAAGAAGGACTATCCAACAGATGGTAAAAATTTTCAAATGGACTACGCATTTCTTGGAGAAAGTGGTACAATATTTAGATAAGTAGATGAAATGAGAAAGGGGAGAAAATGAGATTATTACCAATAAGAAAAATATCACGTCAGTCTAAGAGACTAGCGCTTTTTTTGACTTTTTGTGCAGGATATGTCGATGCTTATACCTTTATAGTGCGAGGGAATACCCTTGTAGCTGGACAAACTGGGAATGTCGTCTTTCTTTCTGTAGGACTCATTCAACACAATGTGTCAGATGCCAGTGCCAAAGTAATGACCTTGATTTCCTTTATGATGGGGGTCTTTTTACTGACAGTTTATAAGGAAAAATTGAGAATTGTGAAAAAGCCAATTTTGTCATTGATACCACTTGCAGTCCTGTCCCTAATTATTGGCTTTGTGCCGCAAACGGTTGATAATATCTATCTGGTACCGCCCTTGGCCTTTTGTATGGGACTGGTAACAACCGCTTTTGGAGAAGTGTCTGGTATTGCCTATAATAATGCTTTTATGACAGGAAATATCAAACGAACCATGTTGGCTTTTGGAGATTATTTTCGGACCAAGCATACGCCCTTCCTGCGTGAAGCCTTGATTTTTGTTAGCTTGCTTAGCAGTTTTGTCTTTGGAGTTGTTTTTTCAGCTTATCTGACGATTTACTATCAGGAGAAGACAATTTTAGGTATCCCTCTTATGATGAGTATATTTTACCTCAGTATGCTTTTTGGAGGAAAAAAGGTCAAGAAAAAAGTTGAATTTTGATTGATTTTACTTGTAAGAAAAAAGAAGATATGCTATACTTGAAGAGTTGACTATGCACAGTCCTGTGCAACCGCACGAACATCGTTGCTCGTCGTATACAAAATTTAAACTTTGTTATACTTAGAGCTCTTCTAAGTGGTTCGTCCCACGATGCTAGGCGAGTCTTCACAAAATACGGGGAAACCCAAAAAATCATAGGAGGTGCATAATGAGCACATACGCAATTATCAAAACTGGCGGAAAACAAGTTAAAGTTGAAGTTGGTCAAGCAGTTTACGTTGAAAAATTGAACGTTGAAGCTGGTCAAGAAGTTACTTTTAACGAAGTTGTTCTTGTTGGTGGTGAAAACACTGTTGTCGGAACTCCACTTGTTGCTGGAGCTACTGTAGTTGGAACTGTTGAAAAACAAGGAAAACAAAAGAAAGTTGTTACTTACAAGTACAAACCTAAAAAAGGTAGCCACCGTAAACAAGGTCACCGTCAACCATATACAAAAGTTGTCATCAACGCGATCAACGCTTAATTTTAAGGAGAACACATGATACAAGCAGTCTTTGAGAGAGCCGAAGATGGCGAGCTGAGGAGTGCGGAAATTACTGGACACGCCGAAAGTGGCGAATACGGCTTAGATGTCGTGTGTGCATCGGTTTCTACGCTTGCCATTAACTTTATCAATTCCATTGAGAAATTTGCAGGCTATGAACCAATCTTAGAATTAAACGAAGATGAAGGTGGCTATCTAAAGGTTGAAATACCAGCGGATCTTCCTTCACACCAGAGAGAAATGACCCAGTTATTCTTCGAATCATTTTTCTTAGGTATGGCAAACTTATCGGAGAACTCTTCTGAGTTCGTCCAAACCAGAGTTATCACAGAAAACTAACACGGAGGAAAACATTATGTTAAAAATGACTCTTAACAACTTGCAACTTTTCGCCCACAAAAAAGGTGGAGGTTCTACATCAAACGGACGTGATTCACAAGCGAAACGTCTTGGAGCTAAAGCAGCTGACGGACAAACTGTAACAGGTGGATCAATCCTTTACCGTCAACGTGGTACACACATCTACCCAGGTGTAAACGTTGGACGTGGTGGAGACGATACTTTGTTCGCTAAAGTTGAAGGCGTAGTACGCTTTGAACGTAAAGGTCGCGATAAGAAACAAGTTTCTGTTTACCCAATCGCTAAATAAAAAGGTCCAGCGAACCTTTTTATCCCGAGCCTTGAAATATAAAGGTGAGGAAGCTAGAAGTAGCATTAAATAAGGCTTTCCGAGTTTCTCGGAGAGCCTTTTTGTTATATGTGTATTAATCCGTCTCACGCTGTAAGGTCTCAGACAAGTAAATTAATCACTATGCTAGTGTGATATTTGATAAGTTTATTAGAGATAGTGCTCAGTAATATCAAGATTTCTTTGAGAGGCATATAAGAAATCAAAAAACGTTAGTTATTCTCTAGAATGTTTGATACTTGAGTTAATTAGAAACTTTAAATTTTTTTTATAAAAAGACTTGACATTTTTAGGGAAGGGTTGCATAATAGAGATAATAATATATAAAATGCGTTATTTGAAAGCGCTTACTCAATTTTAGGAGGAGAAAAGGAAAATGGATAAGAGATTTTTTGAAAAAAAATCTACCTATAGCATACGTAAATATGCTGTAGGAGTGTGCTCTGTTGTGATAGGAACTATGTTATTCAGTTCCCAACTAGCTGCAGCTGCAGAAGTTACCCCTACAAGTCCTGTTTCGAGTGCTAGTGCGGCGACTGAGACTGATGGGGCTTCTTCGGGGGCGGTAGAGAAGCTTCAACCCTTAGATGAATTGCCAGCAGATTTAGCTGATAAACTAGCTAAAGCAGAGGCGGGGGGAAATGATACTCCAAGTACAGAAAGTCATGAACCAACTTCCGAAGCATCTGCGGAAGCGACTTCACCTAAACCAGCTCAACCTAAGGTGAGCAATGAACCAACTCATCCAGAATCAGCAACAACTGCACCAACAACAGAAGTGGAAAAGACCCCTGATATCAATCATTTATTAAATGTTCGTGTAAGCGCATCCAATCACGAACAAAACACTTCTTTTACTGCTGATAAGGCAGTCGATGGAGATAATACTAGTCGTTGGGCGACAGATAAGGATGTAGTCAATCCTCAGTTGACTATGACACTAGATAAAGTGACATCAGTCAAACGGATTGAGATTGATTGGGATCGTAGAAAGAGGACAGGACAGCCGAACGATCCAAATATTCAAGGATGGAAACTATACTATGCTACAGCTGAAGCTATCAATGAAGAGGAAGCGACACGTAAGTGGAAATTGGCTTATGAAAAAGATGGTCAACCAGTTTTAGACGAAAGAGTCAATTTGGATGTTCCGATTGAAGCCAAATATCTCAAATTGGAAATCACTAAATATGCTGAAGGTAGTATGCGCTGGCGCAATGTCGGTATTCAGGAAATACGAGCTTATTCTAACATTCCAGAGCCAGGTAAGGTGACAAGTCTTAACCAAGTAGAGTCGCTGACTTTGGCTCAAGATGGCCATTCACTTGTCCTACCTAAATTACCGGGTAAGGTTAGCTTGGTTGGTAGCAATAAAACAGGTGTGATTGACCTGAATAATAAAATCCACCAGCCTCTAACGGAGCAGACAGTTAAAGTTTCTTGCAACAAGTGCATGAAGGTCAAACCATTACCAAGGAATTTGAAGTTAGAGTTCCTGGTCGCTATGTAGATGAGGGAGTTGGAGACAAACCAACAGTGGCTCCAACTGTTCAGCAATGGCATGGTGAGGAAGGACGTTCTTCTATTTTGGAAGATACCGTTCTATCTGTTGGAGATTCAGGATTTGACAAGGCAGCTAATTTCTATGCCAATGATTTGATTTCTCGAGGTTTAGAGCTTGCCAAGGGAGACAGTACTTCCGCGCATCGTATTGAGTTTAAAAAGGTAACGGACAAGGGCTATGGTGAAGAAGGCTATGGTATTACGATTCGTGATAATGTCTTTACCATTGAAGCGCAGACCAATAAAGGTGCCTTTTATGCTACTCGAACCTTACTTCAAATGGGGCAAGAAAATATCCAAAATGGTGAAATTCGAGACTTTCCAAGTTTCAGCCACCGTGGATTTATGCTAGATACTGGTCGTAAGTTTATTCCTTATGATACTCTTGTGGACATTATGCTAAACATGGCTTACTACAAGATGAATGACTTGCAGTTGCATTTGAATGATAACTATATTTTCCTCAAGGAGCACTTAGCAGGTAAAAATCTGACCAAGGAGCAGGAAATTGAGTATGTGCTCAATCATGCAGATACAGGTTTCCGTTTACAGACAGATATTGTCGGTGACAATGGTGTGCCTTTGACTTCTAAGCAACACTATACCAAAGATGAAATGCAAAGACTCATCGCTTTGGCTGATGAGCTAGGAATCAACTTGGTGCCAGAAATTGATACACCGGGGCATGCTTTATCATTTGTGAAGGTTCGTCCAGACTTGATGTATAAAGGACAGCTGAGTCCGAATAAGCACAATGTAGAGCGTGTTGCGATGCTTGATTTGGATAAGAATTATGATGAAACATTGCGCTTTGTCAAGTCTGTTTATGATAAATTGTTGGATGGAGAAAATGCCCCACTTCGAGGTGTTAAGACGATTCACATCGGAACAGATGAGTACTATGGCAACAATGAAAACTATCGTCGTTATGTCAATGATTTGATTACCTACATTAAAGGTAAGGGTTATACGCCACGAATTTGGGGTTCACTTAGCCGTAAGAGTGGTCAAACACCAGTTGATTTGAAGGATGTCGAAGTGGATATCTGGAGTCTAGGATGGCAACATCCCCAAGCGGCTTTTGAAGGCTGGTGCTAAAATTATCAATATTACTGATGTTCCGACTTACAGTGTGCCAAATGGTAATAACCAGCAAGGAGCATATGGTGATTACTCTTCTTATGAGTATCAATATAATCGTTGGACACCAAATGATTTTACGACAGCAGGAAATGGTCCAAAATTAGCGGCTTCAAACCCTCATATCTTGGGTGGTGGACATGCTGTTTGGAATGATAATATTGATCTCCACGAAACAGGCATGACTTCTTATGATATTTTCAAGCGCTTCTTTGAAGCAACAAGAGTTACTGCTGAAAAGACATGGGGATCAAACCGAGCTGCTAACAACTTTGAAGGAAGAACATTACCACACGCAGACTATGTTTATGCACCAGGTAGTAATCCAGAGTACAAGATTGATGATACTGAGACCTATGAAATCAATTCAAAGACAATCAAGCGTTACGATGCAGAAAACATCACACAAAGCGCTAAAGGTCTAGTCTTCAATAAAGAAAGTAAGATTGAAAATGCTATTGGGAACGTCGGTCCAAATCACGTCTTAAAAGTTGATGTGACGGTTACAGGTGACGGTGTGCAGGAGTTAGCTTCTAGTGAGGGGAACAAGCTCTATTTGTCTGATGAGTCAGGTAAAGTAGCCTATAAGTTTGAGCAACACCATATTCAGTTTGATAAGACATTGGAAAAAGGTAAACGCTATGAGCTAGTCTTTGTCACCAAACCTCAGTCAACTGAGCTCTATGTCAATGGTGAAAAGATTAATCGTATTGCTAACCCAGCTCACCCGAGATTGGCTCACACAAGTCTTGTCCTACCTCTTGAAAAAATCGGAGGTTTTGAAGGTACTTTGCATAATCTCAGCTTGTCTGATAAGCCATTTGTCAATCCACGTTTGATTGCACAGGATCAGATTGCCCGTGTGGAGGCAAGCAGTGAGCAACTACCAGGAAATGCGACAGAAGGAGCTGTTTCTAAAGCCTTTGATGGCAATCCTGCAACCTTCTGGCATTCACATTGGACGAAGAAGGATCCGTCTTATACGGTTACTATGACCTTGAAGCAAGCGACAGCTGTAAATGCTTTGACTTATCTTCCTCGTCCAGGTGGCGGAAATGGTCTTGTGACTAAATATGAAATCTATGCTAAAAAGGCTGATCAATTGGTTAAGGTAGCTGAAGGTACTTGGGATAATAATGCAGCTGAAAAGATTGCAAACTTTGAAGCTGTCGAAACGGATACAATCCAGTTGAAGATTCTACAGGGAGTAGAAGGATATGCTAGTGCAGCTGAAATCAATCTTTTGAAACCAATAGCTACATCAGATGAGCCTGCTACACCACCAGCACCAAAACCAGATCCAAAACCCGAAACTCCAGCTCCGAAAGATGACGGAACTGTTGAATTGGAAGATACCTTTATCGCTAAAAAACCAGCAGATCCAAGTGTAGTAGAAGCAGCTTTGAGAAGCCAAGAATACCTTAAGAAACAGTATAAGATTTTCCCAACTCCTCATAAGGTTACTTATGGCGATGGCTTGGTACGTCTAGATAAGAAAGTTCATTTGGTAATTGGTGAGCAAGTTGATATTTATACTCGTAATCGACTCAAGTCTATTTTGCAAAATAGCAATATCTCCTATACTACTGGTAAGACAGCCGAAGCTGGAGCAACTAATATCTATCTGGGAGTTCACCAGACTGGCTCAAAAGCGGAAGAAGCTCAGAAAACAGAGTCTGTCAACCAAGGACTATTTGATAAGATTGATGCTTATTCATTAGTGGTTAAAGGTCAGCAAATTTCCATTGTCGGAAAAGATACAGATGCTGTCTTCTATGGACTAACAACACTCAAGCATATGCTAAATGATAGCTCTGCTCCAGTTCTGCGTGAGGTCAATGTTGAAGACTATGCTGATGTGAAGAATCGTGGTTTTATCGAAGGCTATTATGGTAACCCATGGTCCAACGAAGATCGTGCGGCCTTGATGCGCTACGGTGGTGATTTGAAACTGACCCAGTATTTCTTTGCACCAAAAGATGACCCATATCACAACAGCAAGTGGAGAGAACTTTATCCAAAAGAAAAACTAGAAGAAATCCGTCAGCTCGCTAAGGTGGGGAACGAAAACAAGACTCGTTATGTTTGGACCATTCATCCATTTATGAATAGTCGAATTCGCTTCCAAAACGAGACGGTTTACCAAGAAGACTTGAATGCAATCAAGGCTAAATTTACCCAGTTACTGGACGTCGGCGTTCGTGAGTTTGGTATCCTTGCAGATGATGCAGCTCAGCCTTATGGTGGTTATGAAAGTTATAACCGCTTGATGAAAGATATGACCGATTGGTTGACTGAAAAACAAGCGACTTATCCGGGCTTGAAGAAAGAGATGATCTTTGTTCCAAGTCAGTATTGGGGCAATGGTCGGGAAGACGAATTGCGTTCCCTAAACCGTAATCTTCCGAAAAGTAGCATTATGACTCTGACAGGAGGAAAGATTTGGGGTGAAGTTTCTGAAAACTTCTTGACTCAACTTAAGCAAAATATAGAGGCATCTGGTCAACCATATCGTCCTGTTCAACTTTGGATCAACTGGCCGTGTACAGATAATTCTAAACAACACCTTATCTTGGGTGGTGGTGAGAAATTCCTACACCCTGGTGTGGATCCAAGCCTAATCGGTGGGGTCATGCTCAATCCGATGCAGCAATCAGAACCATCTAAAATTGCCTCTCTTCTCAGCTGCAGAGTACAGCTGGAATATCTGGAAGAATGAGGCAGAAGCCAAAGCTGTTAATGATATAGCTTTCAACTTTGCAGAAACAGGTCGTTTTACAGAGACCAAAGAATCTGCAGCTTTCCGTGAGCTAGGTAAGCACATGATTAACCAACATATGGATAATCGTGTTGTGAAGCTAGAAGAGTCTGTAGAGCTAGCTCCGAAATTGACAAACTTCATGAACAAGCTGAAAGCAGGTCAAGATGTCTCAGCTGAGCGCAAAGAGTTGAAGGCAGAATTTGCTAAGCTAAAAGCTGCTGCTGAGACCTATAAAGCATCAGGAAATGAACAGATGCGTGAGCAGATTAAGTACTGGCTTGATAATACCATTGACCAGATGAATGCCCTGGATGCTCTCTTGACAGCTACTGAATTTATTGGTAGCAAATGCTGACGGCCTTTGGAATAATTACTACAAGGGCTTGAAAGATTATGAGCAATCTAAGAAACATTCCTTCTGGTATGTTGACCATTACGAAAATGCTGAGCTAGGTGTACAGCATATCCGTCCATTTATCCTTAACCTTAAGGAATATCTGGCCAAGGAAATCGAAAAAGAACTGAACCCAGATAAAGTTGTAACGACCTTTATTACTAACCGTACAGGTGGTGAAGGAGATTTGACTCAGGTCTTGGACGGAGACTTGTCAACTCAAGTTATCTTTAAAAATCCAACCAGAATTAGCACTGGTGATTATGTTGGTCTGCAGTTTAACAAGCCTGTTTCTATCAAGAAGTTGAGCTTTGCTATGGGAGCTGTTAGCAATCCGAAAGACACCTTTAATAAGGCTAAGGTTGAATACCTAAATGAAGCCGGTGAATGGACTGCCCTTCCTCAAGGTAACTATGTCGGTAATGAGTCTGAGATTACCTTAGATAATCTTGACATCAAGGCCAAAGGTATTCGAATGGTTGCGACAGAAGACCGAGACAATACTTGGTTTGCAGTCCGTGAAATCGCAGTTAACCGTCCTCTTGAAAATGCCAAGAAGAAAGCTGGAAGTATTACCATCAGTCCAAATCTGGTCTATAAACTCAATACAACGGCTGCCAAGATGACTGACAATAGTGATAGCACAGAAGCAATGTTGGCAAGTTCTTCAACAGCAAATGGAGAAAGAGATACAACCCCGGTAGATGCTTGGGTACAGTTGGATCTTGGTTCTCAACAAACAGTCAAGAAGATTCGTTTGGTACAAGGAGTGACAGATAAGCTAGCAGCTGGTGTCATCGAAGTCTCTACTGACGGACAAAACTGGACAACGGTAGCCAACTTAACAGGTGAGCAAAGCAAAGAAGTTGAAACCAATCAGAATATCCGTTATGTACGCGTTAGAAATACGCAAAAGACTAATTTCTGGTGGCGAATTGGCAACCTATCTGTCGAGTCAGAGACTGGAACAGACCAATACACAGACACTAATGTTGAACAACTCAAGACTACTCAAGTCCATGAAATTGGGCCGCTACGAGATGGATATTCCAGCTGGAACAACTTTAGACGCGGGTCAATATCTTGGAATGAAACTAGAACGCCTCCATGAAATTGAGGATTTGAAACTGGGTGAGAATGCTAATCAAACACTCCAGCTCCGCTATTCTCCAAATGGAGTGGAGTGGTATAGTGCCTCTGAGTTACAAGATCACCAGCTCGTCCGCTATGTACGTCTTGAAAACAAGACAGGTCAGAAACAGGCAATAGGAACGACTTCCTTGCTCTTGACTACTAAGGAAATTCAACCAACATCAATTGAGTCAACCAGCATGGGTATCGATCCTAACTATGGTAGCGGAGATGTTCGTAAAGCGAAAAACCTAGACCAGCTCTTTGATGGTGATTTAAACAATTATGTTGAATTTTCTGATTATCCACAAACCGATGGTCATATGACTCTCAATCTTGGAGCAACCCGTCAAATTAAGAAGATTCGTGCCTACATTAAAGATGGTACACAGAACTATCTTCGTGATGGAAAGATTCAAGTTAGCGCAGATGGCAAGACCTGGAAAGATGTAGTTTCAGTAGGAGATGGTCAGGAAAATCCAGCACGTGATGACTCCTTAACTGATGGCTGGACACATGATTCACAGCGACCTGGAAATCGCTATATTGAGGGAGAATTGCCAGAAGCAACTGCAGCGAAATATCTCCGAGTGCTCTACACAGCTCCTTATCGTCATCGCTTTGTTGGATTTACAGAGTTAGTTATCAATGATGGAGAATACACTAAGTCAGTCAATAATCCAACTGTGGAAGGTGCGGGTACAGAGAGCAAGTCATCTGAAAAGAATAATATAGCAGATGGCAATATTCTCAGCAGTTACAAGGCGACCCAAGACAGCGGTGAGTTGATTTACCATCTATCTGAAAAGACAGAATCAAATCATGTTCGCCTGATTTCAGATATTCTAGCAGGAAGCTCAGCGCACGTTTGGGCAAGAACCATTTCCAAAGATGGGCAAACAGCTTGGCAAGACTTGGGTGCGGTTACCACAAGCTTCCAAACCTTCCAGCTCGCTAACAGCGCCCACTTATTAGATGTTAAATTGAAGTGGGAAGGTGGTCGCCCTGAGTTTTATGAGGTTTCTACCTATCATGCTGAGATAGCTGAGACACCTAATCCAGATACACCAATACCACCAGTTCACAAGACGACACCAGATGAAGGCGTTCAAGCACCTGTAGTTGAACAGCCACGCTTGGATGTGGTAACTGAAGAAGTTGGCTTCAAGACCATCGAACGCGAAAATCCACAGTTGCCTAAGGGTACCCGAAAAGTTGTCCAAGAAGGCAAGGTTGGTGAGAAGACCACGCTTGTTGAAGTGACGATTGAGAATGGCAAGGAAAGCGGTCGAGTGACTCGAGATAGCTTCGTTTCCAAAGTTCCAGTGGATCAGATCGTGGAAATCGGTAAACCAGTCACGCAAGTGACACCAGATGAAGGCGTTCCAGCTCCTGTAGTTGAACAGCCACGCTTGGATGTGGTAACTGAAGAAGTTGGCTTCAAGACCGTCGAACGCGAAAATCCGCAATTGCCTAAGGGCACTCGAAAAGTTGTCCAAGAAGGCAAGGTTGGTGAGAAAACCACGCTTGTTGAAGTGACGATTGAGAAGGGCAAGGAAAGCAGCCGAGTGACTCGAGATAGCTTCGTTTCCAAAGCTCCAGTGGATCAAATCGTGGAAATCGGTAAACCAGTTGAGCAAGTAACGCCAGCTGAAGGCGTTCAAGCCCTTGTAGTTGAGCAGCCACGCTTGGATGTGGTAACTGAAGAAGTTGGCTTCAAGACCGTCGAACGTGAAAATCCACAATTGCCTAAGGGTACCCGAAAAGTTGTCCAAGAAGGCAAGGTTGGTGAGAAGACCACGCTTGTTGAAGTGACGATTGAGAATGACAAGGAAAGCGGTCGAGTGACTCGAGATAGCTTCGTTTCCAAAGTTCCAGTGGATCAGATCGTGGAGATTGGAAGTAAGGAAGAAAAACCAAGCACTCCACCAGTACCATCTAAACCGGAAAGTGATTTGCGTATTCTGACTGATAAAGCTACCAAGGTTCAAGTCATTGGTACCAAGGCTACACTGGATAAAGTTGTTAGTCTGAAAGTCAAGAAAGTGAAAGCGCAAAACTTGGAAGGTAAGACTTATGATGCCTACGATATCACTCTGGAAGATCAAGATGGTCAGCCAATCCAGCCAAAAGGCAAGGTGTTTGTCAGTCTGCCTCTAGCTGCGAACAAAGAAGTTGAAGCTGTCTACACTGTTAAAAATGCTCAGCAAGTGGATAGTCTTGTCTTCCAACAAAAAGGTCGCTATGTCGAATTCATGACAGGTCAACTGAGTGTTTATGCAGTTGTGTACAAGACTAGTGCGAGCCAAGTGCAGGAAGAAAAACCAGAAATTCCTTCACAAGATCAAACTAACAAACCTGCTTCTCCTCAGAGTCAAGAAGCTAAACCAGAGGCGCCGCTACAGACTCCAGAAAGAAAAGAGACTGCAGTTTTGCCAAATACAGGAACAGCAACAGATTCCGCCTTCTTACTTGGTATTTTAACGGCCTTGACAGGATTGTTCCTGTTCAAAAAGAGGGAAGAGTAAGTATTTTACAAGGATCTTGTGGTTGATGGACGATAAAGAGTTCCTGAAATCGAAAGTTTAGGAGAAGGCCATATGGTCTTCTCCTTTTTCAGGCTTTTTGTCAACTGAAATGAGCGACTTATGTAGAGGTCATTTGATTGGGTATCAGTTTAGTGGATTGGATGATGAAAAGAGAAACCTGGTCTCTATGACCGACTGGCTCAATGCTGAAACAGATTAATACTGATCAAGAAAGCATGCTTTACTATGAAAACCGTTTGGACTCTTGGTTGGCCAATTACCCGAACTACTATCTTGACTACAAGGTGACTCCGATTTATTAAAAGGATGAATTGATCCCGAGAAAGATTGAGTTGCAGTATGTGGGAATCAATTATTTGGAAGCTGTTGCTAAAAACACAGTCAAAAAAAGCCGTTGGAAAAACGGTTTTTTTGTTATAATTAAATTATGATTTCAGAATTAAAGGAGAACATCATGACATTTGAAGAAATCTTGCCTGGATTAAAGGCTAAGAAAAAAATATGTACGAACGGGTTGGGGAGGGGCTGAAAACTATGTGCAGCTTTTTTTGACACTATCGAGCAAAAACGGGGTTGCACTTGAAGTGACGCCTTATTTCCTCATCAACGTGTCTGGTGAGGGAGAAGGTTTTTCCATGTGGAGTCCGACACCTTGTGATGTTTTGGCGACGGATTGGGTAGAAGTGCATGACTAGATGCGTATTGATTACGGGAGTGAGTTCAGGGATCGGTCTAGCTCAGGCTCGCCTCTTTTTAGAGAAGGGCTATCAAGTTTATGGAGTTGATCAAGGCGAAAATCCCCAATTGCAGGGTGATTTCCACTTTTTACAGAGAGATTTGACCTTGGACTTGGAGCCGATTTTTGACTGGTGTCCTCAGGTGGATATTTTGTGCAATACTGCTGGAGTTTTGGATGATTACAAACCACTTTTGGAGCAGACCGCGCAGGAAATTCAAGAGATTTTTGAAATCAACTATGTGACTCCTGTTGAGCTGACTCGCTATTATTTGACGCAAATGTTGGAAAATAAAAAGGGAATCATTATCAATATGTGTTCTATTGCCTCAAATCTAGCTGGTGGAGGTGGACATGCCTATACTTCCTCTAAGCATGCCCTGGCTGGTTTTACCAAGCAGTTGGCTCTAGACTATGCTGAAGCTGGGATTCAGATCTTTGGTATTGCTCCAGGTGCTGTCAAGACTGGCATGACTGCTGCGGACTTTGAACCCGGTGGCTTAGCAGACTGGGTGGCTAGTGAAACGCCTATCAAACGCTGGATTGAGCCAGAGGAAATAGCAGAGATTAGCCTTTTCTTAGCAAGTGGAAAAGCGAGCGCTATGCAAGGACAAATCCTGACCATTGATGGTGGTTGGAGTTTGAAGTAGGGGAATCTGATGGAAATCAAAAATCACTTTGGCGTCTATGGTGTTTGCTTTGAAAATGGGAAGTTGCTTTGCATTGAGAAAACGAGAGGACCCTATCAAAATCGTTATGATCTACCGGGTGGTAGCCAGGAAGTAGGTGAGGGGCTCACGGAAACACTTGCCAGAGAGCTTCAAGAAGAGACAGGATATACTCTCAGTAGTTATTCAAAACCTAGAATCTATGATGTGCTGGTTCAAGAAGATGGGCAAGACTTTGCAGTACACCATATCATGGCCTTTTATGATATAGTACTTGATTTCGAACGCTATCAAAAATCACTTCCTCATGAAGTTCTTGACGGAAGTAATGATTCAGCAAATGCACTTTGGTTGAATTTGGAAGAAATTACTGCCGATAATGCTTCTCCTTTAGTGTTGCAGGTTAAGGCAGAGTTACTAGGATTTCCAGAATTAGATATGACAAACTATAGAAATTGGAAGGTGAAGAAGGGGGATAATGGAACTATTTAAAACATGGAAGAAAAATATGGTTCTCTATGGTCTTCAATCTCAAATCGGAGCTGTCTACCGAAACAGTGATAGGACAACAAGCTTTTATGATGTTGGGAATTTTCTATACCTAGCAGGGGAGTTGAATTCCAGATTTTGGGAAGATTTTGTTAGGAAATATGGTTTAGATTATAAGATTATTATTTCAGAAAATACTAATTGGCAAGATTTTCTGCATCGGAGAGTGGGGCTAGTTTCTTTTACTCGCTATTCTTTTAAAGATAAGGCAAATTTTCAAGTTGAATTTCTAAATGATCTAGTTACTCATTTAGAGGAAGGTTACAGTATTGTGCCTATTGATAATCATATTTATAACTGCTTTTCTGAGGAAGAATGGTCACAAGATTTAAAGGGAGATTTTGAGTCTTATCAGGATTTTGCTTTAAAAGGTGGATTTGGCTTTGTGGTTCTTAAAAATAATGAACTGATTGCTGGGATTTCCTCAGGGTTAGTTTACCGTGGAGCAGTTGAAGTGGAAGTTGCAACTAGACCAAACGAACAAGGAAAAGGATTTGCTAAAAAGCTTGGTGCTGCAATGATTCTAGAGAGTTTAAATAGAGATATGTTTCCTCTCTGGGATGCTCATAACGAGGCTTCCAAAAAAGTAGCAGAATTTTTAGGATATGAGTTAGTGGAACCTTATGAAGCTTTTGAACTAGATGAAAGCGGCATATAATGATATCTGATATTGTATCTCTTAAGACGAGGTGAATGGACATGCAAAACCAACTGGCTTTTAGTGGAGAAAAAATTATTGAAAAAGTTTATCCTCAGTTATTGCACCATGTTGGAATGATTCGTGGGGAATATTTGTTGAGAGAGCTCAATCAAAACATACTGTTACCAAGTTGTCAGCAATTTGTGAAAGATTATCTAAGCTCAATTTGCTCCTTGTACTCAGATGAAGAGGTTTGGTATCGTTTTTCTGAATTAACGAGTATGGAAGCTAATTGTTTAGAGGGGACTAAAGAGTATTTTGATGAACGCCATCCTTTGTTTGGTTACAGAGGGACTAGGCGTTTACTGGCGTGTCCGGATGAATTTCAGGCTGAGGCAAATGTCGTTACAGATGTTTATCAAAATAATCCCAATCTGTCTGTTATTTTTCCTTTTGTGAATGATGCTGAGCAGTTAAAGCAAGCTATTACAGTACTGCGTCAGCATGGTTTTACTGGGAAAGTCGGTACGATGATTGAATTGCCGTCAGCTTATTTTGACTTAGACAGGATACTGGAAGCGGGAATTTCAAAGATTGTAGTTGGAATGAATGATTTGACTTCATTTGTTTTTGCGACTGTGAGAAATAGTCAATGGCATGATAAGGAAAGTCCAATTATGTTAGACTTACTCCGACAAATGAAGGAAAAAGCAAAGACTAAAAAGATTGACTTTGCTGTAGCAGGTTATCTGAATCTTTCTTTCATACAAAAAATGAATCAGATGGAGATTAAGTGCATTATCCACTAT
>BNJS01001567.1_pt1 | contig 54808 bp, 81 predicted proteins | sample 8540461 | NCBI WGS metagenome assembly BNJS01 (sample SAMD00202454, study PRJDB9452) | human saliva metagenome | isolation source: human saliva | place: Japan
CCTTAATCCTTACTTTGGAAATATCCACCATCGATATCAAAGGCTTTGGTGTCATAATAGATGTCCGCGTTACATAAAACTCTTTTCATCCTCTCCGGACAACACCTGCAAAAAGCATACGATCTCCTCATCCCAATCGCCTTTTGCCGGAAAAACCGTAGCCTTAGGATGTGTATATCCGGCAGAGTTATCAAACTCTATATATCTTCCAATCCAAAATTTAAAGCACTTGGTGTAGGATTTATTCTCCCGATTACTTACCAAACTATCCTCTCTATCGACATAATAATTCAATAGGGAATTAGCATTAAACAAGGTTAATCCTCCCTGTTTTCCACTTCTTCCTCCACTTTGATCATTGTTTTGGCTGCTACTTTGGGAAGTATTTTGAACCCCGTTCCCTGCCTGTCCGCTTCCCATATTTCTGATCTGCACTACTCCATTCTCTACCCATGCACCGCTACCGTTCACCTGATAGCCGTCCGGTGTAGTAGCATTCATCATGCAATACCCCATGCGATCAAAGTAATAGCACTCTGCAATGCCGTCGTTGTTTCCGTCAATCCACTGCCAGCTGCTGGAGGGCCAATTTCCGTTACCATAGTTGTACCACCAGCCATGTGCATCATTTACCCAACTGCCTGCAAAGCTTGTAAGAGCAAATGCTCTTGTGCATAGCATGGTGGCTGCTAAAACTTTCATGGCTTTTTTTACATCCTGTCTCTTCATCTTCTACCTTCCCTTTCTTGTTTTCATGAAATTTAGATAACTTTTCCATAGCTTACTAAAAAGTAAGAATCGACTGTTTATTCTTTCTTATTTTAACCGAGAGGCATGGTTTCTTCACCTATATTTTCTTACACCCGGGTCGGTGTAAGTTTGGTGTAAGAAGAAAAATGGTGAGTTTTAGCCATTTCTTCTTTTCTGCTAAATCCTAAATACGAAAGGAAAGAAAGTAATAGAGGAAAAACAGGAAGGCATAAAATATAAAATATGCCTTATGTTGACGAATCAAAGGCAAAACACTTCTGCTTCCTCTTCTAAAAATTCCCACCAGCCAAGCTTTATTAAAGCACAAAAATTCACCAGATTTAAAAAGAAAAACGCCCCAGCCTGCCTGAAACAGAGCGTAGAATATAGGGAACTAAAAATGGCTACAATCGGATAAAACAATAGAAAAGACCCCGAACATTCCGCATTAAAGTCCACTGCATAGGGAGAGCAGGAAGAAAACCACAGGTAAGCGTGTATCCCCAGAATCATAAAAGCAAAGAATGGAGACAGAAACATTTTCCCATTGGAAATATGAGAAAAGCCGTATATACCGGCAAAAACAATTCCAATGGTGGTAAAGCTTAAGTTAAATACCAGATGAGCGTTATTGCTAATCACATGAAGTCGATCTATGCTTAGGGTATCCGGATTCTCCACCTTCTCTTTAAACTGCGTCATAGGTTCTCTTGTAAATAAGAAGAAACTATGGGCAGAGGTCAAAAGCAAGCTAAAAAAAAAATCCAGATTGGCCATAGCATCAAAACCGCCCTTTCGAACAAAAAGCAGGGGAAAGTCCGTAAAACTCTGCAAAAAGAGATACAAAGCCCAGGCGGAAAATGTACCGGTAAGATTACAAAAAACGGAATAGCAGATGCGGCTTCGATTTAAGTCATATCGCCCTTTTCCCGGAACAATCCTATCTTTGGCTCCATACTTTGCAATATAAGGAACATCTCTCCAGGAAATACTGACGTCTCTCTCCTTGCTTTTATAGGAAAATACGGCATATTCCCCGCATCCACTAAAACCAAAAAGGAAGGTAGAAACCGCCAATGAAAAAGTAGAGGTGCTAAAAGCTCGGGAGAGCTTAACACAAAAGAAAAAAAGGTCTACCGCACTAATCCGGTATAAATTTCGAAGAGCAGAAAAATCAAGAAAATAATACAGGCAGAAAGAAAATAAATATCCAGTTCTGCATCATTTTCTGAATAAGAGGGGAGGCAATCAAAACCTTGCTTTCCGAGGGTTTTTGATTGCCTTTTGTGAAAGATAATCCTGCTTCCTCTTCCGCTTCTTGCCGGGGTATATCACAATTGTCCAATCCAAATTCCAAAAACGAATGACATAGGTCTTAAAATTTTCCGTTTTATACTCTTCCCATTTCGGAAAAATAAATCTCTTTCCCTATGAAGAAAGTCCAATATCTTGAGAGCAGAGCTTCTTCTTTGCTTGAAAGCACTCGAAAACAGTACGGCGCCGCTTCCTTTAAGCCTTTATATCCTTTCCGCTTTCCTTTCTTAATTTCACTGATTCGTGTTTCCGCCATATTGCCCTGTCGAACTTGGTTGAAGATCGAGCACATCACCTTTTGTGGAATATTCAATTCCTCATTGATATAGCGAAAAATATCTCCCTGACAAAGCTTTCTCATAGTGTAAAGTTCCTTCCAATATATATATGCAAAAATTTGTTCATCGGTGCTTTCAAAATGATTTTAATAAGTTATTTATTAAGTTTAGCACAGCTTTGATTTAAAACAAATCCGGATTCTTGGCAGATAGCTGTAGATAGGGTGAAATACTTCCGCGGATGATAACTGACAGTATTTACATCGAACCCTCTGTGGATCAAGAATAAAGTTCTTGGAAGGCTCTCTCTTTTTGTGTTATTCTACTAAAATGAAGAAAAACAAAAGCATACAAAACTTTTTGAAAGGGAAGTTCATGAAAAAGTGTTCAAAATTGCGGAAAAGAGGGGTACTGGAGGGATGTCGATACTACACTGCGTGAAACAAGCTGGAACAAAAATCTTTGAAGGAGTACTACAGGGAAGCAAAGTGCATGAAGGAGGAGGCCTTTTGTGCAAAATAAGCGTTCGAAAAATGCCTCGTAGTTCAGGAAATACAAAAGCCTAATATCGATAATCGAGAAAAGAAGGCTAAACCGTATTTTTTCATCCAATTTGCAGCAGCCGTTCTTTTGTCGGTTCTTTCTTGGTATTTTTGTTTTAAAAATATATTCCCTTTCCATGGGATTGAGTCCAAAGCAAAAGTTTCTAAAGTATCAAGCCGAGTTTTTAGAGGAAAACATAAAACAGATGGAGGAATGGGACTATTTCCTCTGAGTGAAAAACAAGATTTTACCCTTACGATTACCGGAGATGTGAAAGGAAATGATGAGATTTCCAAATACTTGAAAGATTCCGCCATTGTTGTTAAGACCAAATCGAATCTGAACAAGGAAACTTCAGCAGGCAGTATGAAGTTTAAGCTCATGGAAGGATGGCGGCTTTGCAATCACTCTATGGGAAAAACAACAGCTTTTACAAAGGAAAACTCAAGTCTATCCTGGCTAATTCCCTTGATGAAGATGAGTCGATAGAGCTTCCGAATCCCCGAAGTATAAAGAAAGGGCAAATTGCAGAAGATTGCTAAAGAAGTACTGGAGCCTGCTTTTCGGAGTTTATTACAAAAGATAACTTTACGGGTAAAAAGAGAATACACTCTACCCTTATCTGGGCGATAATTTTCAACGAAAAAGAATTTGAGGGCACAATTTATACCTTCAAAACCCGAGCAGGATGATATGAAAAATTTCTGGAAAAGTTTGCTGACATCTTGGAGAAGATAAAGACTGTCAACACTTTCTATCTCAAAGCGGACTTGGAAACATTATCTTATCCGAAAATGTATTATAATGAGCTTTTCAATGAGAGATACTTAGCAAATTTTTCCGAATGGCTTCGAGAGAATGCGGAAGATATTGGAGAGCAATGGGAAGAAGATAACTTTTACTGGGAACTTGCCGTAGAAGGCAAGAAGGTTCATAAAATCACATTGGTACGGATATTGGAAGAAGATGATGATACTACTATGAAGGAGATCGCAACCTTACTTTTGAAGAAATGAAGCAAGGGGCAGAGGAAGCTGTGCTTAAATATCTCGTTAGATGGAGATATGTCCCTTTTGGGAGTAAAGAACAGCTACATAGAAAAAGGAAAAACGATGGAGGGGACAATTTCTATTTTTAATTCCCATATAACCTCATCAACTCTTAAGAATATAGAGTATTCTATTGAAAAGGGAAAGAAAAATAGCCTCCTGCCTTATGGAACTTATACTGTTGAAGACATGGATGAAGAGGGAGCAAATGCAAAGCTAACAGTAGCAGCCGGAAAAAATAAAAGTACTGACTATGCGTTAACACTTAGTGATGTTTCGGATTGGAAAGCCAACGACGTACAATTGGCAAAGATCAACATCAACGTAAAAAATACTGCGGACATTGCAAGACCAAAGGAGAAAACTGTCAACATCTCCGACTATAGCCTAGATGAGGTGTATCATCTGGGAGAAAACTTTTCCTATGAATTATCCAATGCTTTCTCAAAAGTTTTCTACCGGTAAAGCTGAAAATTAACAAACAATGAATACCCTTTCTCTCTTTCCATCCGCCCTTTTGTTATCTATTAGAGCCTGAAGAAGTTTATACCTTAGCAAAAAGAATCTATATTAATTAAGGGGGTAAGGTAAAATGAGTGAAAGCGATAAAAGACAGGACGTCATTTCTTGGGATGAATATTTTATGGGGATTTGTACCCTTTCCGCCCACCGTTCCAAGGACCCCTCCACCCAGGTAGGAGCCTGCATTGTTTCCCCGGATCATAAGATTCTCCATGGCCACAACGGCTTCCTCAAAGGGTTGCTCCGACGACATTTTCCCTTGGGCGAAAATGAAGGCAGAGCAGGATCCCTATAATGCCAAGTATTTTTACGTAACCCATGCGGAATTGAACGCGATTTTGAATTATCGGGGCGGTTCCCTGGAGGGCGCCAGGATTTATGTCACCCTCTTCCCCGCAATGAGTGTGCAAAGGCCATTATCCAATCCGGCATCAAAACCTTGTGTACTGGGAGGACAATATGCGGACACCCCGCGGTAAAAGCCTCCAAGCGCATGCTGGATGCAGCAGGTGTACGCTATTACCCTATCAGCCCACGGAAGAAGCATCACGATTGAATTTTGAAAAGCTTCTCCCTTCGGTATCTTCGGATACATTTTTATATCAATAGAAAGAAATACAGGAAATAATGTTTATTCGTTCTGAATCAAAGAAAAGAGAAATGAGAGTTCGAGAAATCATGAAGAGGCTGGATGCCCATTATGGGGACCGGCCCATGATTTTTTTAGAGGCGAAAAATGCCTGGCAGTTGCTTTTTGCCACCATTTTAAGTGCCCAGTGCACCGATGCCCGGGTAAATATGGTGACGGAAAAGCTTTTTGTGAAATATAAAGATTTACAGGCCTTTGCCGATTGTGATTTAAAGGAGCTGGAAGAGGATATTCATTCCACCGGCTTCTATCATAACAAGGCCAAAAATATGAAGGCCTGCGCTAAAGCGCTGGTGGAGGAATATGGGGAGAAGTTCCCCCAAAATATCGAAGCCTTTAACGCCTTCCCGTGTGGGACGGAAAACCGAAATCTAATTTTAGGAAACATTTACCATATTCCCTCTATCGTAGTGGATACCCATGTAAAGCGCATTTCCAACCGTTTGGGACTGGCGGATTCCCCGGATCCCACCAAGGTGGAATTTCAGCTGATGGAGCATCTTCCGGAGGAGTTATGGATTCGTTGGAACACCCACATCATTGCCTTGGGAAGAACCCTTTGTACTTTCATGAATCCCAAGTGTGGCGAATGTTATTTGCAGGACCTCTGCCCTTCCAGCAAGAAGGATCCGGAGACCTGAGCGGCTAGTAGGCGAAAGAAAGACAGTGGGAAAGAAAAGACTGCTGCAAAGAAAGCAACAGTGAAGAAAAGTTTGGAGGTTTAGTCCATGTGTGAATGTGAATTATGCAGAAATTTGGCTTTTGACGATGAAGAGGAAGATTACGAGTGCATAGCCGAATTTGATGAAGATGAAATTGCCAAGATGTGGCAGGAAGGTAGCCGCTCTCACTGCCCCAACTGGAAAAGCAATGAAAATGAATACCAGACCGTAAAATATCAGGCTATCGGGCATTTGGCGATAGAGGGAAAGCAGTCCGTAGCTTCTGCTTCCGAGAAGGAAGAGGATGCTGCAAAGAAAAAGAAAATCCTGGCGGATTCCATTGCCAAAAAAGTGGCGGCAAAGATTGGTTCCTAAATCCTGTAAACCGCAAATTACCGAGAATATTGTATGGTGAGCCATAAAAATAATGGATAGAATCGGAGAAACTTTATGAATATCGTTTTACATGAACCGGAAATCCCCTTTAATACCGGAGCCATCGGCAGAACCTGCGTGGCAACCAAAAAGTACCCTGCACCTGATTAAGCCCTACGGTTTTATTTTGAATGATAAAAATATCAAAAAGGCCGGCATGGATTACTGGCCTTTGTTAAAGCTTCGGGAATACATTTCCTATGAGGAATTTATGGCAGGAGTGGAGGAAGAAAAGAGGGAAATGGAAAAAGCGATGGGAGAAGCTTCTCCTTTGCACTCCGATTTATCCACATCAGAGAATATATCTTCTAGCAATGCGCTCTCTGAAACTATGTCCACTAATAATATGTCCGGCACAAAAATTGCCCTTCCCAAGGTTTGGTACGCCACCACCAAGGACCATAAAACCCATACGGAGGTCTCCTTTTCTCCCAATGATTACATTGTCTTTGGAAAGGAATCCGCCGGTATCCCGGAGGAAATTCTGGTGGATAACGAGGAACAGTGTATTCGTATTCCCATGTTGGAGGAAGCTCGTTCTCTTAATTTGTCTAATTCTGTAGCCATCATTTTATATGAAGCACTTCGGCAGCAGGATTTTCCCTTCTTAAGTAAGGAAGGGGCGTTACATCATTTGCAGTGGAAAGATTAAAGCTGCTACTTTCTTTGAAATGTCTTATATTCGTCTTCCAACTCATCAATCAGATATAAGTCACTTCTGCAATGCATATCGGAAATGCCTTGGCTTATGAGCTGATACAGCTCGGATTTATAAAAAAAATCCAAGGCATTCTCTAAAGATATTTTTTCTTTCTCTGCAAAGCCTGCTATAATGCGGGCGTATTTTTTTTGAAAAAGAACGGGATGGGCATTCATAGCTGCACCCCCCATTCTTTCATCACAGACAAAAGCTCCTGAAGGATATATTCTTTTCCTTGCGTATGAAGCGCCTCGTATTCCGGTATGATATAGTTCTGCAAAAAATTCTTTCCACTACTAAGCTCTTGATAAACACTTGCTCCATCCTTATGCATAAGTTCTGCTAAACTTTCAATACAAAATAGGGTAAATTCCAGTTCATGAATGTTATTCAGTTTGTTTTCTACCGATTCTTTCATCAAATCACCTCTACTCATTCCCTAACTATAGCTGTATCTTAGCATATATGCATTCTATGCCAAACACTATTTGTAAAAGTAAATTTTGCTTCATTTTTAAACAGAGCCAGGCACCCTTGACATTCCAACTGATTTTTTAAGCAAAAGTTGAATAGCCGTTTATGCTGTTCAAGCAAAGAGAATTTCATAGAAAATCTTATGATTATTTACAGACTTTTTTCACACTCTCTTTTGTTCAATATTTAATGAGAAAACAATTACCCACCAATATTTTTCCATTTTTGCTTGGATAACAACCAGCCCCAAAATCTCTAAAATCAGAATCCAACATAAGTTCATTATGTCCTTTACTTTTTTTCCAATCCAAAAAAGCTTCTTGTGGAGTTGAAGCATTTGTAATAATTTCTCCTTTAATGTTATGACCAGTCTATAGATAATTTTTCCATTCGGTCTAATGTGTGATTTTTCGAGTATTTATTTCTTCAGCCCTTATTTGTGCATAATCATTTAATTCATCATCTTCCAAAAGATCAGATTTTCCTTGATTTTCTCTATACTCATTAATTTTTCTTAAAATATCTGCACGATATTCGTCTTGTTTATCACTAAAATTTTCATCATTTCGATTTTTATTGTCATTGCTACTCTTTGTTTCCGTAAAATTATTGGTTTTTGCTTCTGTAAGATTATTCGTAACAGTGCCAGTACTATTATTCGTATTATTTTGAGAAACTAAATTCATGTTTTTAGTTTGAACAATATTATCAACAGTCCAAGCCCCATTTTCATTTACCGTGAACCTATCCGGGGTAATAGTATTCTCGTACATCCATCCATTTTCGTCAAAACAATAACATTCTGCAATGCCGTCATGATTGCCATCAACCCATTGCCAAGAGGATTTGTAATAATTTCCATTTCCAAAATCATACCGCCATGCATTCTTGGATTGTCCCTTTACCCAACCTGCCTAGTTGCCGACCGGAAAATAGAAAGACAAGGCTCAAAAAGGCAGCGAGTACGCTTCCATAGATAGTGAATAGGCTCCCGGAATACGGATAAGTCTTGCTACGGATTTAGTTTTTCTTTTTCATGGCATTCCTCCTGCCTAGCTTCTGCAATTTTGGGGAAAGGGGAAGAAAAAGAGTACCCTTTATATTTTCTTATCGTCGAAATCGGGGACAAGTATAAAGAAGGAAAGACGCAAGGAAAATGCTGCGGTCTTATAGATTTTATTGCACTAATGCTTTATTTTCTTTTATAATCATTATAATATAATTCTGTTTGGGAAATCCTGATACAATGTCTCTAATATTTATCCCTTCATGGCTATTCCACAGAATCGTTCTTGACACAGTTTAATATTTTTTAAAAAGGAGAATGTCAGTATGGATCAATCCAAAAAGCTCTACCCCCTCTTGCTTTGCTCTATTTTATTCACTCTTGCGCTGTCCTTTAGTTGCTTTGCAGGAATCTGGAAACAGGATGCCAAAGGATATTGGTATCAAAATGATGACGGAAGCTACCCCAAAAATACCTGGCAATGGATTGATGCGGATGGCGATCACATTGCGTACTGCTATTACTTTGATGCCGAGGGTTATTGCCTTTTGAACCAAAAAACTCCCGACGGTTATATGGTAAGTCCTAGTGGAGAATGGCTGATAAACAGAGTAAATCTGCCGGCAACTACCATTGTAAATACAGACAAAGTCAATGCAAATGGGCTCCCCCACATAGCAAATATGATTAGCTATGAAATCTGGAATCCCTTTACTAAGCCGAAACATCTCTTTATAGACTTTACAAAAGAAAGTATAGACCCTGTAACCTTAGCTTCTATTTTTAATATCGTCTGTACTCCTCATTATGTTTCAAGCTATTTCCCCTCATTCAATGCTAAATATTCTAAGATAAGTAGTCCTGAAACCACCGAGCCTGTAATAGCCTTAGAGCTGGAGGAGTTCAAAAAAGCAGTTGCAGATTTATTGAATATACAAGATATAAAAGATTCTTGGAAATATATTATAAAAGGAGATGCTCTTGCCTATAATCTGATTCCTCCAAAGAAAGGCGTTTTCGGAATTAACCACTATGAAGCAGAAGAGCCATTTGCCATGGTAGAGAGTGTTGAAATAAATCAAGGCATCTATACCATAAAAGGATACTGTGGTTTAGCGCCTTCAAAAATGGATGAACCGATCTTTAAATTTTTATACACCATTGTCGCAAAGGAAAATCCCGATAGCGATTTTGGACATTTAACTGTATTAAGCTTGGATATTATAAACGAATAAATGAGATACACCTACTTTACCATTAGTGTCATCACAAATAAATAAGGCACTACGTATTATTGAATCAGTTAAAGGAAGGACTGTATAAAGCTTTTTCATACAGTCCTTCCTTTATTTTTAACAGGTAGTACTCGCGTAGCGCGGTATCTCGTTTAGCCATACTTATGTATGGCTCTCCTTTACTGAATCTCTATTTTATCCTTGTCCCAATAACAAGGCAGTCTTTTGCCAATACTCCCTAAACTGCTTTTTCCTAGTTATCTCCTGCATCTTCCTCAGAGAGTGTAAAGGTAAATCTCTTCTTGATTTCCTCATCGGAAGCCAGGTACTCATCATAGGTGGTGAGTTTGTCAATAAGCTTTCCGTCAATGATTTCCATGATACGGTTTGCGGTGGTTTCCACAACCTGATGGTCACGGGAAGCAAAGATGATTACGGGAAGTTCTTTAAACCGTCGTTTAAGGCGGAAATCGCTTCCATATCCAGGTGGTCTGTCGGCTCGTCCAGAATCAGAACATTGGATCCGGAAATCATCATCTTGGAAAGCATACAACGAACCTTCTCTCCTCCGGAAAGGACGTTGACCTTCTTTACACCGTCATCTCCCTTAAAGAGCATTCTTCCCAAATATCCTCTTACAAACTGGGTATCCTTGTCCGGAGAATACTGGGTAAGCTCACTCCACAATGGTGTCCTCGGAGTTAAATTCTTGGTATTGTCCTTCGGGAAGTAGGACTGGCTGGTGGTTAAGCCCCACTTATAGTCTCCGAATCGGCTCCATTTCCCCTGCAAGAATCTGCATCAGTACGGTCTTTGCGCTAACTCGTTAGGTAGGCAAAGCCAGCGCTACTCTTATCGGTACGATTTAAGATAAAGCTGATATTGTCCAAAATCTTTACACTGTTAATGGTCTTAGTCAGGTTATTCACCTCCAAAAACATCATTTCCGATTTCTCGGTTTGGCTTAAACTGGATGTAAGGATACTGTCTCGGAAGATGGCTTAATGTCATCCAGTTCAATCTTCTCCAACGCACGCTTTCTGGAGGTCGCCTGCTTGGACTCTGGACGCATTTGCGGAGAATCGCTGGATAAACTCCTGCAATTCCTTGATCTTCTCTTCCTTCTTCCGGTTGGCTTCCTTCTGCTGACGGACAATCAACTGAGAGGACTCAAACCAGAAATCATAGTTTCCGGCAAAGAGTGCAATCTTTCCGTAGTCGATATCCGCAATGTTGGTCAAACCTTATTCAAGAGTAACGGTCATGGCTGACTACAATCACGGTATTTTCAAAGTTAATGAGGAAGTCCTCCAGCCATTCGATAGAGCCCAAATCCAAGTGGTTGGTAGGCTCGTCCAAAAGCAGAATGTCCGGATTTCCGAGCAGCGCTTGCACAAAAGTACCTTTCACCTTCTGGAACCCTTTAACCTCGTTCATCATCTTATGGTGAAGCTCCGGTCGATTCCCCAGGCCGTCTAACATGATCTCCGCATCGGACTCCGCATTCCAGCCGTCCATCTGGGCAAATTCCCCTTCCAGCTCTGCTGCACGGATACCGTCCTCGTCGGAAAAATCCGCCTTTGCATAGAGAGCATCCTTTTCCTGCATTACTTCATACAGGCGCTTATTTCCCATAATTACGGTACTGAGTGCGGGATAAGCATCATATTTAAAGCTGAGTCCTGTTCCAATACGGACAAGCGCTGTCCGGGTAATGATGACTTCACCGAGTGGGCTCAAGGCTCCGGATAAAATCTTTAACAAGGTGGACTTACCGGCACCGTTGGCACCGATTACCCCATAACAGTTCCCCTCCGTAAACTTGATGTTGACCTCTTCAAAAGTGGCCTTCTTCCCTACACGATAGGTTACATTACTTGCTGCAATCATTTTTCCCTCTCTGCTTCCGATATTTCGGAACTTTTTCTACAAAATGGCTTTTCCCACCTATTATAAGGGGAAAGCGGAAGAACTGGCAAGGGGAGTAGGGCTTTTCCCCAAAAAAGTTCTTTGTTAATAGGCTTTTATGCAGTACAGGTCTGTAATCGGGGCACGCTCCCGCTAACCTCGCCTTCGTAGTGAAGGACTGTGTTCTTTGTAACGATACGCTCTGATGCAGCAAGGGTCTGTAGTTGGGGCACGCTCTCGCTAACCTCGCCTTTCGTAACTAGTACTAACTTCAAGCTTCGCTTTAGCTCGCTTTCAGTAAGTACTGACGGGCTCAGATTGCCCCTATTTCAGACCCTTGCTGCATCAATCGCTTTAACTTATTGAGCCTTACAGTCCTTCACTTCGCCGGCTTTCGGCAAGTATCGGCAAGTCAGATTGCCCCTCTTACAGACCTATACTGCATAAAAAGCCTTTATATATCTTTAGAACATGCTGTGTACAATCCCTATCTCCCTACGTTAAGCATCCGACCTGCCGTAGCCGTTCTTCATCTGACAGCTTACTTCAAAGAGTACTTTATCCAGTACGTCTTCGGTTTCTTTTTTTACCATGTCCGCTATCTTTTCATTGCATTCTTCTAATAGGGAGGAAATTCCTTTTTTCTTCTTTCCCTGCTTTTCCAGTTCTTCTTCAAAGACCTTCATGATAGTATATGCCTTAGTGGGCACCTTGCTCTGGTAGCGTTCAATATGGGAGCGACAATAGCTGTCACTGGCTATCTGCCAAAGCTCCGATAATGCGATTTGCCCAGTAGAAGTTTTCCGTAGTTACCCGCTTTTCCGTATTGGCAAAGTATTCCGGAGTTTTATCGATATTGGCATAGAAGGGCACAAAGGCGTTAAAGGTATTGGAGCCGAAGCATACCCATTCCAAAACCGCATATTCCTTAGGGCACATTCGGACGAATCTGGGTAAGGCTCAGGAAATTGTTTCTGCTAATCCCGATGGGACGGTACTTTCCTCTTTCCTTTTCCTCCCCGTATTTTCCGTAGCAGTCGTAGGGAGTGCCTTGAAAATGTGCAGAAAGGATATATTTTACGTCCTCCGGGTAATCTTTTAATTCGAGCATAAGCACCAGGGAATGTCATCATTCCGGGGTGAACTCGCATTTTCTCGAAACGGAAGGTGTTTCGGTTAAAATATCTTGCCATATCACAGGCTCTTGGGGTGTTATACACATGGTCTGCATCGGAATGGGAGCCGAAGCACTCTCTTGGGTTAATCCAGTCCCCCCCGGTCTTTTCGATTTCGTCTTCAAAGCGCAGATCCAAATGATTCTTTTTGATAAATTCCTTTAAATCCTTGGAACAGATGTATTCCTCCTGCTGCCCAAAGGCATCTTCAAAGTCAAAGTAGTCGATACCCAGCTGGTTTGGCATCATCACATAGGCATTGTCCGGCACTCTTCTGGCAATGTAGTGATGTCCGCCAATGGTTTCCATCCACCAGATTTCCTCCGAATCGGAAAAGGCAATGCCGTTCATCTCGTAGGTTCCGTACTGTTCCAGTAATTCTCCTAAGCGAAGCACCCCCTCTCTTGCAGAGTGAATGTAAGGAAGCACCAAAGTTACCAAATCCTCTTCGCCGATTCCGCCGATTTGCTCCTCTTCTCCATCTTCCGCCTTCTTATACACTACCAGAGGGTCTCCGGAGAGCACCCGCTCATTACTGGTAATGGTTTCCGTTGCGGTCATGGAAACATTTTCACTGTTTACCCCTGCTGCACCCCAGATGCCTTCTCCTGCCACCGCATTGGGCATGCAGGTGTAGCGAAGGGGATTCTTGGGAAGGGGAATGGTCACATGGGACAGTACCGAGGTATAAGTCTCGCCCTGGTCTGTGGGTTCCACCACTATAAACTTCTTAGGGGAAAATGATCCTGAGCCGGAATCCTCATTTCTTGCAATCATAGTGGACCCGTCGTAGGATGCCTCTCTTCCTACCAAAATCGTTGTACAAGCCATCTTCTGCCTCCTTTATGTCTTATCCTTTTGTTCTGCTGAAGGTTTGTGACATTTGCTTTCTGCCTTTAACCTCTATTTGTTCTGTTTTTTAGTATACCCCATTCCTAAAGGGCTTTTTCTATAGACGGAAAGATTCTTTCCCATTTCATCCATTTGTATATTTTTAACAAAATGCCAAAAATAATATTTGTTATTATTTACCCTTTGTCCTAGTTTAGGGCTTAATTAATTTTGTATCTTGCCGATAATCTAATACTTACACAGAACCGTAAGCAAAATACCATCATCTTAAGCTGTTAGTATGCAAAATAGTATGCAAAAATGATGAAGACCAAGATATTGGACTCATCCTAGGAGGGGATTATGAAAAAGAGATGGAACCAGTCCACAAAATTAGCCTTTTATTCTATCGGGAGCATTCTGTTTTTGCTCCTCACCGCATTTGCCGGTATCGTGAATAAAGTGCAAAGCAAAAAAGCCACCGATCTTATGAAGGTACAATTTGGAAGTAACCATGGCTGCGGAGACTATTCCGACGGTAGTGTTACCCTGAGTAAAACCTCCAGAGCCTATGCCGCAACAGGCGATAAGGCTTATTTGGATGCCTACAATAAGGAACTGACCGTGGATAAAAACCGGGAAAATTCCGTGGAGGTCATGCATAAATACGGTTTAAGCGAGTCCGAAGAGGCCGCCTTAAAGGGAATGTCCGATGCCTCTATCTATCTTGCCGGCTTGGAGGAGAAGTCATTTGCGCTGGTTGCAGAGGGACATCTGGAGGAGGCACTGGCTGTCCTCTACAGTGAGGATTATCAAGAAAAGGAAACAGGAAGTATCCGATTACTATGATACCTCTTTATGATGAGGTGGCGGAAAGAACGCAGGAAGAGAGTCATGCTGCAGAACAGGTGGCTTCCTTGACTCAATTTCTCAGCCTTTTCCTCCTGATTCCCACTATTATTTTCGTACTCATAACCGTGTTCTTCGTTCGGACAGAGCTGATGAAGCCTCTCCTTGCTATCAAAGAAATTGTATGCTGGGACTTTCTCAGGGTGAGCTGATGAATACCCATTTGGCTCTTCCCGTGGATGAAACCGAGGTGGGAAGCACCGTAAAGGCCATTAAGGATATGAATGCCCACTTAAAGTCCGTTATTGCGGATATCGTAAGCCGTTTAGGCAATATGGCTGCCGGAAATTTCCGGGACGAAGCCGCATGCCCGAAGATGTACAAGGGAGACTATTCTGCCATCTGTGAATCCTTAAAGACCATCCAATCCATGCTGAAGGGCACCTTATTGGAAATTGACAATTCCTCTAAAGAAGTCAATGCTTCCGCCAAGGAAGTTTCCCACGGCAGTGATGTACTTTCTCAGGGAGCCGCTGAACAGGCCAGCTCCTTGGAAGAGCTTTCCGCTACCATTCAGTCCGTATCCGATCAGGTACGAAACAATGCAGACAATGCGGAAAATGCCGCTCTTCTTTCCAAAACCACGGAAACGGAGTTGGAATCCAGCAGTACGCAAATGAATGCCTTAAATGACTCCATGAGCGAGATGAACCATACCGCTCAGGAAATCAGCAATATCATTCACACCATTGACGACATTGCCTTCCAAACCAATGTCTTAGCCTTAAATGCAGCCGTTGAGGCGGCAAGAGCCGGAGAGTTCGGCCGGGGCTTCGCCGTGGTTGCGGATGAGGTTAGAAACCTTGCCGGAAAGTCCGCAGAGGCGGCAAAGAATACCACCGCTCTCATTGAAAATACCGTGCGTTCCATCGAAACCGGTTCACAGATGACCGAGGAAGCCGCAAAGTCCTTGGCTCAGATTGTGAAGCGTTCTCAGGAAATGCACGAAAAGATTACGGAAATCGCAAGCCTTTCTCAGAGCCAGTCCAAGTCCGTGGAAGAAATTGCTCAGGGTCTGGAACAGGGTGTCCGCTGTGGTACAGCATAACTCTGCCACCGCGGAAGAATCCGCCGCCAGCAGTGCTAAGCTTTTTGATCAAGTACAGACCATGGAAGAGCTTTTGGCAAAGTTCAAGTTATAATGCTATCCCTCCATCGCCTGGGCCTTCGGGTCCGGGTGATTTTTTTGTTTTTCTCCTATCGCCTTTCCCCATTGACCCGCTGATCGTCTTATTATCAAGCTGTTTATGATGTCGGTCTGAACATTGGAGGATAATACATGAAATTTAAAGATATGCCCTATGAGCGTATTTCCGTAGAAAGCATTAAAGAGGAAATGAAGACGCTGATTCAAAAGTTAAAGGAAGCCAAGGATTTCGAAGAGGCGGATGCCCTTTTCTTGGAAAATGAAAAGCTGCAAAGGCCATGTTTTCACCATGTCCAGTCTTGCTCAAGTTCGCCACTCCATTAATACGGAGGATAAGTTTTTACGATGAGGAAGAAAACTATTGGAACAATGCCTATCCTCAAATTCAGAAATTTAATCAGGAATGGACCAAGGCCCTTTTAGAATCTCCCTTTAAAGATGATTTTGCCAGAAAATACGGAAACATTCTCTTTTTGAATGCAGAAATCGACTTAAAGACATTTTCCCCGGAAATCATTCCCATGATGCAGGAGGAAAATGAACTGACTACGCCTATGAAAAAGCTTCTGGCCGAGTGTACTAGATTTCCCTTTGAAGGAAAAATTTACACCATTTCCCAGATGTCTCCCTTTAAAAATGACAAGGATGATGCCAGAAGACTGGCTGCCTGGAAGGCGGAGGGACAGTGGTATAAGGATAATCAGGGAGAGCTTGACCGCCTGTATGATAAGCTTGTGCATCTTCGGGATCAAATGGGGAAGAAGCTAGGCTATGCCGACTTTACCGAGCTTGGCTACTACCGCATGAGAAGAAACTGCTACGACAAGCAGGATGTGCAAAAAGTTCCGTGAGGCTGTGCAGAAGTATGTGATTCCCCGTTGCCGCAAAGATTTACGAAAGGCAGGCAGAGCGGCTGGGCAAAATCCTATCCCTAAGCTATGCGGATGCGGCCATTGAGTTCCGCTCCGGGATCCGAAGCCGAAGGGAAATCCGGACGAGATTGTTGCCTCCGGAAAGAAGTTCTATGACTGGCTTTCTCCGGAAACTTCAGAATTTTTCAATCATATGATTGATGATGAGCTGATGGATCTACTCTCCACCAAGGGAAAACAGGGTGGGGGATATTGTACTTCCTTCCAGGATTACAAAACGCCTTTCATCTTTGCCAACTTTAACGGCACCCAGCACGATATTGAGGTCATCACCCACGAGGCAGGCCATGCCTTTGCCGCTTATCTGAACCGTAATCGGGTGCCCTATGAGTGCATTTGGCCAAGCCTTGAGGCCTGCGAAGTCCACTCCATGTCCATGGAATTCTTTGCAGAGGCATTTTCTCAGGAGTTCTTCGGGGAGGATGCCGGAAAATACAATTACTCCCACTTAGCAGGAGCCTTATGCTTTATACCTTATGGCACCATGGTGGATCATTTTCAGCATATCATGTATGAAAATCCGAATCTCAGCCCTGCAGAGCGACACGCCAAATGGAAGGAGCTGGTACAGATTTATCAGCCTTGGTTAAAGCTGGACGGAGAAATTCCTTTCTATAGTGAGGGAGAGGGCTGGCAGAGACAGCACCATATCTACTCTTCTCCCTTCTACTACATTGACTACTGCCTGGCACAAACCGTTGCCCTGCAATTCTGGAACCTGATTCAGAAGGATCAAAAGGAGGCTTGGCAGCACTACATGGCGTACACCAAGCAGGGCGGTTCCGTGGTTTTCACAAAGCTTTTAAAGAATGCCGGTCTGGAAAGTCCCTTCCAGGAGAGCTGCCTTCGAGGAATCTGCGATACCGCGGCGAAATACCTTGCGGACTATGATTTAAGCGGGATTGCATAAGGAAAATGAGGTTGGCTTATTTTATGAGAATTGGAGGCTGCTTAGCTGATGAAACAGAATGATAAAAACACTGGAAGAGCTGATTGAGGAAATCAAAGGCTCTTCCGGAAAATCAAAGCTATACAGAACGGGGCGTCCCTCCCATTTTCCAGTTTCATAAAGAATCTAAGATTCTTCTGGTGGGACAGGCTCCCGGCAGGAAGGTGGAGGAATCCGGTATTCCCTTCCACGACCTTTCCGGAAAACGCCTGATGGAGTGGATGGGCATTTCCGAAGAAACCTTTTACGGGAAATCCATCTCCATTATTCCTATGGACTTTTACTATCCGGGAAAAGGAAAGGGTGGGGACTTGCCTCCCCGCCCCTTTATGCGAAAATACCATGATGAGGTAGCCGCTCTCCTCCCTAAGGTGAAGCTTCGCATTTTGATTGGAAAATACGCCATTGCCCACTATGATCCGAAGGGGGCAAAGCTCCCCTTAAAGGAATTGCTGTATCCTTACGGAGAGGCATGGGAAAAGGACAATGGGACAAGTTCTCTTTTGTCAGGACAGACTTCTTCGGAAATCTTGAATTTTCCTTTGGTGCATCCCAGCCCCCTAAACTATGGATGGATTAAGAAAAATCCTTGGTTTATGGAAAGAAATGTGCCGCTATTGCAGGGGCTGGTGAAGGAATTATTGTAATTTATAAACTAAGTGTTTTTCCTCCTTGACTATATATACTGGTCTAAAAAAGAAAGGAGGACTTAAAAAATGGTAGTTCATGTTAAAGCCAAAGACCGTCAGACGGGAAAAGTTACTATTCTCAGAATAGAAGCAAAAAATACGCAGGAAGCGAAACAAATTGCTATGAGAGACTATGGCCGTTCCTACGAAATTCTTTAAACGTTAAAAGCTAGGTTTTATGCGAAAAACAGCATGAATCCTAGCTTTTTTATTGCTCTTCTTAATCCCTATGTCTCCAGCAAGCAATCTCTATTTGGTTCCATTCTTTACACACGTGCTTAATGCGTGTATATTATCTGGTTAAAAGGAAGCCGAAAATGAGATACATTTATCCTGCAGTTTTTACACCTGAAGAAAATGGACAAATTTCCGTAGACTTTCCTGACTTAGAAAGCTGTTACACCTGTGGGGATAATTTAGGAGATGCTCTTTATATGGCTGAGGATGTTCTAGCTATGACATTAGTAAGTTATGAAAACAATAGCACTCCCATTCCGGCTCCATCTAAAAAGCTAAGTTTAGAAGACGACGAATTTCAAAACTTTATTGCTTGTGATACAGATAGTTATAGAAAGCAAAACATTTTTATACACTAATGGAATTGTTATACAATTCATGCGATGCAATATCCTGGCCGCCTTCCCACTCTACGGAATGGTTTGCAATCCTTACTTTTTAAATGTTTCAAGGTCTTTTAATTCCCCGTACCACGCCCCGCTTATGTATGGCGAGACATCAAAGATTTTCTTTTCCCCGTTTTTGTATAAAAGCAAAAGCTTATAGTCGTCCTTAGGAGAAACGCTCAATAATTCAGGCTGTAACATATCCCTCCCTATTTTAAAGGCTCAATAGTAAAAGTTTTTTCGCCCTTCTCCAATAAATCCCACTAGCCAAAGGTCATCGTAGATCACTACCACCGTCAAACGGTGGTTTGCTCGGGCTATAAGCCCCTGCTACTGGCCAGCTGTCTAAAGGCGCTGGCTTTCATTTTGGGCTATGGGAAGTTTGCTTTGCACCTTCCCACAGCTCCATTCAAGCCATATTGAGTTTGACTCGTCGCTACCCCATAAAGGGGTATTGGTACTACTGCACTTTAACCCATAAAAAGGGTCTTCATATTCTTTAACACTTAGTTTATCCAAAGCTATATCGTGTTTTTCTTGATCTTGGGTATACTTTTTATTGTGGCTTCATTTAAACCTACTGTACTGACTAATAGCCTTCACCTAAAATATCTGTTTCAAATTTGTATTTAAGATTTGCGTATTTATCAAATATCATTAAGGCACTTTTTCCCTTTAAGTAGCCCATAAAAAGAAGAAACGCTAATCTTAGGTGGAATACTAACCAGAATGTGTACGCTAATCTAGGCATTAAATGCCCTTCTATAATCTCCACTCCTTTAAAGGCGCAGAGTTGCTTGATAATATCCCCGAATATCTGACTTATATTGATAATATATTATTTTTCGTCTATACTTCGGTGTGAAGACAATATGATATTTACATCCATTTCGTAGTGTGACTTTAATGCATATTCTTTCTTCGCCATAAAATCACCTTCCTTTTCTGCAATATAGCTTACTAACTTTATTGTATTAGGAAAGGTGATTTTTGTATAACAAGTGTTTCCCACCCGCATAGCGGGTGGTTTTTTGTATCGGAGCTAACATTTTTCAAATGTCAGCTCCGATACTGGCTAAAGTCCATTAAACAAAAGAAGCCTGCAAAGCAGGCTTCTTTCTTTTCTTAGAGAGCGCGAGACGGGAATCGAACCCGCGACCTTCTCCTTGGCAAGGAGACATAGTACCACTCTACCACTCGCGCATGTGTGGCAAATGCCCAGAACCGGAATCGAACCAGTGACACGAGGATTTTCAGTCCTCTGCTCTACCGACTGAGCTATCTGGGCAAAAAAAGCGGGTGATGGGAATCGAACCCACGTGTTCAGCTTGGAAGGCTGACATTCTACCATTGAACTACACCCGCATATAACCTTTAAAATTTTCAAGGCACGAATGGTATATTACAACATGGATAGCTTCTTGTCAACAAATTTTTGAAAAAACTTCAATCAAACTCCCAGCGCTATTAAGGGTACCACAAATACTCCATCTTCTCTTTGATAAGCGGCATTGCTAAGGCCACAAACCACACATAAGCTTTTAGGCTCTTTTCCCTTATTTTCCGCCGAAATTTCCTCTTTAATCTTCAAGAGATTTTGGGCTGCTTCATCGATTTGATTCGCTCCCAGCTTGATTTCGATTCCACACCACTCCCTCAGGTGTAACAATAACCGCATCCATTTCCCGATTTCGATAATCCTGATAGTGATATAGAGATGCGCCAAAGGACTCGGAATAAATTTTCAAGTCTCTCTCACAGAGAGCCTCAAACAAAAATCCCAAGGTATTTAAATCATTTTTCAACATTTCCGGACTTGCATTGAGTAAGGCGCATGCCAAAGAAGGGTCGGCCAAATGCCGTTTTTCCGCCTGCTTTACCCGTATTGTGGAACGTAATTCTGCACCGTAAGGCTTTTGATTATCAATCAGAAAGAGTCTGTTTAAAATGTCCAAATAGGTTGCAACAGTCTCTACCACAATGTCTTCATGGTCAATGTCTTTGATATCATCCTTCAGCTTCTTATTGCTCACCGTGGTGGCTTCATTTCTGGCAAGAGAACGAAGGAGCAGCTCCATCTTGTGGCGATCCCTTTTTATACCATCTATTCGCTCTATATCATCATTTAAAATGGCAGAGATATACTCCTTTGGTAGTAAAGCGGCTTGCTCCAAGGGCAAATCCTGGTTATTCGGCCAACCACCGCGAATAATATAGTCAATCAAATCACTAAGCTGCACTTCTCCTGTAAGTTGGGATTTCAGACTTCCGGAGCAAATGCCCTTTAAGGAGACTTTTCACTGGATTTTCCGCTTTCAAATAAAGACATCGGCCGCATTCTCAGGCGTGCAATTCGTCCTGCCCCACTATGCAGGATACCCTTTTGATTCGGGGTTGCAGAACCGGTCAAAATAAATCTTCCCTTTTCCTTTGATAAATCCACTGCAAAACGAACCGCATCCCAAAGAGAGGGAACCTCCTGCCATTCGTCCAACAGACGAGGAGCTCCTCTAAAACAAGAGACGGATCCAGTTCCGCCAGCTTTCTATTTTGAAAATTTCCTGCAGGGTCTGCCAAGTAAAACTTACTTCGACTATGGTAGGTGGAAGTCCAGGTTTTTCCGCACCATTTTGGACCTTCAATGCATACTGCCCCAAAGGTCTTTAAATAGGTCTCTACAGAATCATCAATAATTCTCGACTGATATAAGTCTCTCCTCATGCCCTACCTCCACAATATTTCTTGTGATTATAGTTCAATTCGAGAGATTTGTAAATTTCAATTCGAGAGATTTTACGTTTTCAACTCGATGGATTTTTGATTTTCAATTCGACAGATTTTTGAATTTCCAGTTCGAAAGATTTCACTTTTTCAACTCGATGGATTTCGAGATTTTTCAACTCGCTGTAGCAAGTTTGTAGCAGTTATACTACTTCTTTTCCCTGCTGTGTCTTTCCGTACCCTCTGCCTTTGTTCTTCCTGGGTGAGCTGCTTTTTCCTTCCTTGCATTTTCCCTCTGTCTTGCCTTTTCCTCTTTACGAAGCTGTGTCTTTGTCTTTTTCTTCACGGAGCTTCTTCCTCAATTTTTCTTCCGGATCTGCTACTTTGGAGAGGGGAAATAAATAATTCTCTACAGAATACTGAAGCTCTTGGTTCCTCTAAGCTCTCCTTCGCCTTTAGTTTTCTTTGCTTAGCCAACATTTTCTCTATTTCCGGATAAGCTGCTTTTGCAAAATACGGATCCTTATCAAAAGCTTCTTCATTTTCAGAAAAATCCCCGTCGCTAAAAGCCCTCTCCTCTAAAGACTGTTGTTTTTCATTTTGCTAATGTTTCCTCTTCCTCCTGTCCTGCTTTGTCATTTTCAGCCATTTCTGAAAATCTCTTTCCACAAAAAGTCAGTTGTTCCTTCGTAGAGATTTCCTTGAAAATCTCCGAAAGGTTCTCCTCCATTTTCCGTAAAATTTCTTCCTTCATATCCCAAAAATAAGGATAAAAGCGACTGTACATGGGATTAAAATTTCCAAAAAGCAGGGCATCCGGACTGACCTCCAACGCATCGGCAATTCGCAAGAGATTTTCCAGGCTACAGCCGATTCCACCTATTTCTATTCTAGAAATGGTATTTGTTGTACTAAAACGAGCTCCGCCAAATCGCTTTGTCGAAGCCCTCTTAACACGCGATATTTTTGATTTGTTTTCCCAAAGTTTGAAAATTTATGCCTTTATAAATCCAAGGAATGTTCTCATTTCCCTTGCCTTCGCCCATGCCTCTTTCCTCATTTTCTCGTATCCGTTAACTTTGCTTATGAGGAAAGCATAGATATATTTTGTAGAATTAGGTATGGCGAATTTAGATAGTTCATTGCTTTTTACGTAGAATTATATTTATATAGTATCGTATAGTCTCTTTTGCATATATTTCTCTATCAATATATACTACTAAATTAATATCATAAATCCTTCTCCCTTCCCTCTCTTTTATGCTATGATAGTCTTCGTTTATCAGGGAAGCATTTTCCCTCCCAAAAAGAAAGGAGCAGTCATGGAAATCCCTAAGGATCCTTTTATCTTACTTAGTTTCATCAATCTGAAATTGCGAGATGAGTGATGAATTTAGAAGATTTATGCTTGGATTTAAAGCTGAATAAAGAGGAGCTTTGCCAAAAATTACAGGCGGCAGGCTTTGAATATCAAGAAAGGCAGAAGCAGTTTCGTTAAGATAGCCTAAGGAGGTTTTATGCGTTGTTTAGTACAAAGAGTGAAGGAAGCCAGTGTTTCCGTTTCGGGAAATGTTATCGGAGCCATTGAGAAGGGCTACTTGATTCTTCTTGGGGTAAGCCAGACCGATACGGAGGAAGTGGCGGATAAGATGCTAAAAAAGGTTTTGGATGCCCGTCTTTTTGAGGATGAAAATGGAAAAACCAATCTTTCCATCCGAGATGTTTCCGGCTCTCTTTTGGTGGTAAGCCAGTTCACCCTCTATGCGGATACCCGGCGGGGAAACCGCCCCAGCTTTATCAATGCGGGTGCGCCTGACCATGCCAATGCCTTATATGAGTATTTTTTTAAAAAGGTGGAAGAGCAGGGAATTCCTCTTGCCCATGGGCAGTTCGGCGCAGATATGCAGGTTGCCTTAATCAATGACGGTCCCTTTACCATAATGTATGATAGTGAGGCGCAATAGCCGAAAAGGAGTTCCTTATGAGTACTTTGCAAGGATAATTGGGATTTCTCCAAAAGAAATTCTTGACGACTTGTCTTCGGCAAGGTTTCACGGGAGAAGAACTTGAGAAACAATTTTTATGCCATAAAAATGAAATTCCAAATGGTATAAAAAGCTATGCTCCATGAAGCACACGCTGGTGGTTAAAGGCAAAGCGGAATTTCAAAGCTATGAGGATGTATTTGAATAAGCCAAAAAGCAGCCGGAGAGAATTCTACTTCCCTCGGCTGCCTTTTTCGATCCTCACGGAATAATTCCTCATCACGGAATCGTTCTTTTAGTTCTTTTTCTTTTGCTTTTGTTTTCTTTAAAAATCTTGTTTTCTTTCAGAAAAGTCCTTGCTTCTACTAAGGGACTTCCTTCATTCAGCACAGCCCCCAATCCTTACTCTGCTGCCTTAATTCCCTCTGCTACAGAAACTCTGGCACGAAGAGATGTGCTGTAGGTCACTCACAGGTTTTCAACATTTTCCGTGGCGGTCTTATTCACCTCCGTGCTACCGTCTGTGGTGAAACAGGCTGTGGCTGTCATCACATTTCAAGGTTACAATGTCCCCGTCTACCTTCTCGATAGTTCCCTTAATCTGAAGGTTGTTGGCCTCTTCCTCTTCCAGAGCATCTTCGGTAATCGTGTAGAAAGCCAATGGATTGTTCTTCACATCTCCCAAGTAGTAAATGCTGATTTCCTTGCCAGCTCCCAAGCCTTCCTTCGTAAGATCCAGTTCAAATGCCGGTCTTTGGAAAACGAAGGTATCGCCATACTTTCTTCCTTCTGTATCTTCTCCCTGAGTCGCCGTCTCACGGAAGTCGGGAATTTCCTTTACGGTAATGCTCTGTGTCGTCCACTCGCGGTGATTTCACCGTAAAAGATTAGACTCATCATTAAATTCCTCAGTGGTAAATTCATAGGGAACGGATACGCTTACCGTTTTAATCGTCATGCCGTCCTGAGGCTCTGTGCCCTCATAACCTATCTCCACCTCGTCTCCCGCCATAAGGTCCCAGGTGGAATCCAATGTAGCGCCCTTGCTGTCAAAGGTATAAACCTTTCCTTCTCCGGTTTCTACCGTTAACTTTCCATCTTCAATCTTCTGCACCTTGGCACTTAGACTATTTTCAGTTAAGGCCACGGAACTGGGCTCTTCTGCTGCAGCCTTTGATTCCTGGCTTGCCTTCTTTCCACAGCCTGCTGCAAAAATCATAAGTCCTGCCATGGTAATCAAAATCGCTTTTTTCATAGTTGTCCTCCTACTGTATTCCTGCTACTTCACAATCACATGCAGAAATGTCTACTGTTCCGATAACGGGAACATTTTCATACTAGCAGATAGATAGGAATATAGTATTGCCTTTTTCTGTCTTATTTCTTAAAGAATACGAAGAAAATACAGGGAACTCCTTGTCTTTTTCATGTATTTCTCTAAAATGCATCCCTTCTCTTCCTGACGTGAAAGGCCATCTCTCTTCTCCTTAACGGAGGAAGACGTGTGCCGGATTTTCTTCCTCTCTCGTAAGACTATTCTTCTTCCCTATCGTAGAAAATCATATCCTTAATTTCTGTAGGCAAATACTGCTGTTCCACATAGTGTCCAGGATAGTCATGGGGATATTTATAGCCTATGCCCCGTCCCAGCTGCTCATGTCCTGCATAATGGGCATCTCTTAAATAAGAAGGAATAGGCAAATTTCCCTTTTCCCGAACCACTTCGTTTGCGGACATAATGGCCTTTACACAGGCATTGGACTTCTTGGCGGAAGCCACATAGGTACAGGCTTGGGACAAAATGATTTGGGCCTCCGGCATACCGATTCTCTCCACCGCAAGGCTGGCGCTGGTGGCCAAAACCAAGGCCTGGGGATCCGCATTTCCCACATCCTCCGCCGCACAAATCATTATTCTTCTAGCAATAAAGCGAATATCCTCTCCGGATTGCAGCATTTTCGAAAGATAATACACCGCCGCCTGAGGGTCTAGAGCCCCGCATGGATTTGATAAAGGCGGAAATGGTGTCGTAATGCTCCGATTCTCCGTCATAACGAAGAATCTTCTCCTGCATACACTCCGCCACTACTTCCTTGGTGATGCGGATTTCACCGTTTGCAGAAGGATTGGTACTGAGAATGGCAAGCTCTAAAGCATTTAAGGCAACTCTGGCATCTCCGAAGGCATGCTCTGCCAAAAAGTCACAGGCCTCTTCCTCCAGCACCGCATTATAATTTCCCATACCCCGTGCTTTGTCATCAGTAGCCGTTTGTAAAAGCCTTTACGATATCTTCCTTCTTTAAAGAATGCAATTCGAAAAGCTGGGAACGGGAAAGCAGGGCGGTATTCACCTCAAAGTAGGGGTTCTCCGTAGTCGCCCCGATCAAAATGATGGTGCCCTCCTCCACATGGGGCAGAAGATAATCCTGCTGGGCCTTATTAAAGCGATGAATCTCATCCACAAACAAAATGGTTTTCCTGCCATAGCCCCCCATATTTTCCTTGGCTCTTGCCACCGGCTCTTCCATGTCCTTCTTTCCGGCGGTGGTGGCGTTGATGGAGATAAAATCCGCCTTGCTGCTGTTGGCAATCACCTTCGCTAAAGAAGTCTTTTCCCGTTCCGGGAGATCTGAAAAAGAAGAGAATGCAGCTGGTCTGAGCGAATCAGACGGGATAAAAGCTTATCCTTTCCTAAAATATGCTCCTGCCCCACCACTTCTTCCAAGCTTCTTGGCCGCATTCTGGCGGCTAAGGGCGCCATCTTCTCTTTATTTTTCTCTGCCTGGTAGCTAAAGATATCCATGCTTATCCTTTCTTATTGAGATGCAATACTGTTGAAATAAACTGCTTTGCAAAGCAAAGTGATTGATTAATATACTGCTATAATTTGTACTTCTAGGCTTTATTGTAGCTTGCTCCCCTTGCTTCCACAAGCTTATCTTCCTAAGCTGATTTGTTGCGGATTAAGTGTCCTTGTATAGTTAATCTCCTCCTTAATCTGAAGCTTCGTCTATAGAATCACCCCAAAGCTCCTACTTTTGATTTGACATCAATATTTTGGAAGGCTAAAATGTCCATATATCAACATTTTAGAAAGCAAAAATGTCCATTCATCAACATTTTAGAAGGTAATAATATCCGCCTATCAACATTTTAGAATAAAAAACATCAATCCGACAATATTTTGGGAAGATTTCAAGCTTTTTATAGAACAGCCATAGATTTCCCTCACGAAATTTCATTCCAAAATGTGGCTATATTTGCAAAAGAGGAGCAAATAATGTTAAAGAGAAAAGTGATGAGTCAATTGTGGAATTGGAAAACAGGAAAAGAAAAATCTTTTATTGGTTCTTGGGGCAGGCAGGGTGGAAAGACTCCATGCCTGTTCAAGCATTTGAGAAATCCGCATATAAAGAGATGCTGTATATTAATTTCAAAGAAAGCAGCTCCGATCGCTCTATTTTCACCGGAGATTTAACTGTTGCTTCCATGATTACCGCCATGCGCTTTCGCTATCCCAACTTACAATTTATCGGGAGAAATCCCATTTTCTTAGACGAAATTCAGGAGTGTCCGGAAGCTATCACTCTTTTACAAATTCTGACCTTGACGATGGGCAGTTCGATGTATCGCCTCCGGTTCCCTCCTTGGCATAGATTACAAGAGCCTCTTTCCTATCCGGTAGGGATATGTAGAGTATTTGCGAGATGTTCGGCTTAGACTTTGAAGAGTTTTTATGGGCAAAGGTATTCAGGAAGATCTGATTTCGATTTAAAAACTCTTTATATAAGGAAGACACCGGTAGCCGATATTCACTTAATACCATGATGTCCTATTTACGAGAATATCTCGCCCTGGGAGGAATGCCCGAAGTCTTGGCAAACTTTATGGAACATCAGGATTTTCGAATCGCAGATCAAATACAAAAAGAGCTTTTGATGGGCTATCGTTATGATATTGCCCACTACGCTCGGTCTGATGATGAAAAAGTCAAAAGCGAAAAATGCTTTTATCTTGTGGAAGGCAAGTTCTGGACAAAGAAAATCATAAATTTCAAATACAAGGAAGTGGAAAAAGGAGGAAGGGCACAGAAATTTTTATTCCAGCATTGACTGGCTCTTTTTCGGCAGATATGGTCTCCTTCTAAATTGGTGGACAGATGTGCAGTACGATCTCTCCGACTATGCCAGGGAGGATTTTTTTAGAGCCTACACTACAGATTTATCTTTACTGATTGCCATGAAAGATTTCGGTTTGAAACAGCATATTATCGAAAATACCCTCCTGGCCAATACAAAAGGAGGCTTATATGAATGTCTAATAGCGGATATGCTCATCAAAAAAGAACTCCCCCTTTATTTTTACAAAAACGAAAGTAGTAAAAAAGAAATTGACTTTTTAACACAAAAAGATGGAGAAATTTGGGCTATCGAGGTGAAAAGCGGACAGAGTAGAGCAAATTTCTTTAAACTGGCTGATAAATCAGAAGCATGTTTCCGAGCTTATAAATTTCATGACGGAAACATTGGCGAAGAAGGAGGCGTTCTATCTATGCCCCTCTATATGGCGATATTTTTATAAGAAGGTACAAATCAATAAATAGAACCGGTGATACCATATAGTCAGTAAAGCATAGCACTATAAAAGGGGCTGTAAATATCTATTTTGATTTTTTTACAGTCCCTTTATAGTATCTATTTCCTTATCGCTAAGTAATAGGCTGGTTCTATCCGGACAATCTCAATCCAGTATCCATCCGGTCTTCGATGAAATAAATTCCCATGCCGTGATTTTCAAAGCAAATGCATCCCATCTTTTCGTGACGCTCATGAGCTGCACCGATATCCACAGTCCGCAGAGCCAGATGAAACTCCTGCTCTCCCAAATCATAGGCTTCTGGTTTCCCATTTGCTTCATGAGGTCAGCTCTAAACGAAAGTCTGTAGAATCATCTCCCCGACAAAACGATAATAAAGTCATCCTGCTCATTTCTGCTTAATTCATGTGAGTCCAGCGCTCCTCAAAAAGCGCATACTTTCTAAATCCAGCACATTAAAATTAAAATGATTAAAATGATCGCTCATTGCTTCCCCTTTTCCGTTGTCCTTCAACTATTCTGTCTGTCCATCTCCGCAAAGTGTTTCCTTGGGATAACAGAGAAAAACTTCAATGACAAGGAATTCCCCAAAGAACAAAGAGAATTTTAGAAACAAATAGGAGAAACTAACGAGTATCATCAAAGGAACTATCTCTATTACCATATTATCGCTATTACAGTCGTGAAGCGGGCACGCTCTCCTAACTTCGCCTCATAGGGTTCTAAGCTTTCAAAGAACAAAAGCTAAGAACTCATGGGCTCAGATTACCTAGCTTCGACCTATTGATTCAGATACGCTATTTCATCTTTTTTCTTTAGTCCCTGAGACTTTCTATATTAAGCCTTTTAAGGAAGATATGCTCCAAAATCTCAGGCAGGCATAGATGGTAAAGCCTCAGGCAATGATGGTTTCCAGTAAAACCACCGCGGCTGCATGAAGGCAAGGCTCATTCCCATTTTCCCTAAAAACCATCACGCTTTGCTTTGTGGCAATAGTGGAAATGAAGGAAGGTGAAGGCTGCATAGCTTGGGTAGAAGGGAGTTTCAGGAAGGAAATGCTCTTGCCAGGGACAAAAAGGTAAATCCACGGAGGTTGCCACCAATAAGAAGAGTACAAATCCCTGATTCTTCTCTGCAAATGCCTGATTATAGCTGCGGTGCAAAAGAGTCATAGGAGCTGCATAGATCATCATTAAAAGGCTTTGCAGGTTCCGGTATCGCATTTTTCAGGTAACGCTGAAACCACCACCAAAAGAATCAGCAGGGCGATAAAGCCGAAGTAAAGATTCCTGTCCCAAAGCCTGCATTTTATAGTCGAGAGGTAAGAGATGCCACAACGATTCCACATAAACGATATACCATACCGTATGAACATTTTTCTCCTCAAAGTGTAAACGGTGGGTGAAATAGAGGAGTAAAGAACCTGTCAAGAGATGGCTACACACCATAAGGGGAAAAGCAATTCCCGGAACAAAGGGCTTTTGCATAGACGGAACAGCATTAAAGCCATGGGGAAGGTGGCGGTAACACCGGCACCAATGGGATTACTGAATTCTTCTTTGAGTACTTGTGGAAAGAAAATCGCCTTACACAGAAGAAGAAGGAGCAGTACAAAGGCTACTCCTCCAAAAATCAGGCGAATTCTCACTGTAGGACTGTAATAAATTTCCCAAAGCTGCCATTCCCAAAATGACACCGAAATAGCCAAGGGCACTCTTTTGATTTTTTCCATACTTCCTCCTTATACCACTTCTTTTACAGGTGGAAGGTAAGGTGCTTCCAGACCCTTAATAGGCTCGGAATCAACATTTTCAACTCCTAACTCTCTGCAAAGAATCTCTGCAACCTTTCCGGCGCAAAGTCCTGAGAAAGCAATACACTGCTTCTTATGCTCTCCCCCTGCCATATCAAAGCCTCTGGTAAGAACACGGCAGCAAGCGGCATGCTTAGCGTTGGAGTCTCTGAACCAATCGTGTAATTCTTTTGACAATGCCATTAAAGCATTTACCTTGATCCTAGGACTGTCCCGGGTGTTGTTCCCATCAAGAACATACCAAGGGCAAGGATTCCGCCGTTTAAAGCTCCGCACATACAGCCGGAACGACCTGCTCCGATAGACATACCGGAAGACATGGCAATAACGGACTTCGGAACATCAGCCTGGAAAGCGTCACGGATTACGGACATTACCGCCTCACAGCAGAAATATCCGCCGGCATACTGCTCCTCTGCCTTTCTCTGTACTTCCTGAGGGCTTACCTTTCGTTGCATGATAAGTAACAATAGACTCCATATTTTTTCTCCTTCTTTCTTTGCTGTCTCTCCCGGTTTTTTCAGAAAACAGAGTCTCTCAGATAAAATTTCTTTTGCTTATCGAGATAATTTCCTTCGGATAGGCTCTTTCCGGTCTATGAAAAGGAAAATGATTTACGCTCACTTTGTTTCTGGAAAAGTAATTTTGAGGAAAGACAATGATGTGTATTCTTCTCCGACCGCATCTATTCTATCGAAGAACGATACTATTGTAAAATTTTGAAATACTATAAGCCACTCTGTGCTATCCGGTTTTTCTATACTACCTTTTTAAATTCGGCGAAATAATCGTATATCTTTTATTATACATATTATTTTCCCAGAACAATCTATGCCCCAAATATCTATTTCTCCTGACAAATCTTTTATAGATACAGCAAAAACCCGGTGTCTCCGTCGGCCCTCTGCTGTATAGAGTAGTAATGGCTCGATTAAACCTGTTCGCCATAGGTCGAATCCTTATCGATTCGAGTAACGCAATTCTACCCCTATTTCTCCCAGCTTGTCAATTCTTTTTCAATCATTTTTAGTCATTTTACCCTATTTCCCTATTAAAATAATTATCATTTTGAAAGTTTTGCATAAATCGATTTTATGCATAAATATAAATGAAATATACTGTCATTTTCGCTTTAAAAGGGTATATCGTTGCTTGCGGCACATTTCAGAAGTCTGTTTAGCCAGTTTTTCATCTGTCCTTAGTATTTTCAGGGAAAGCGTTCTGCTTTTCCTTCTTTTTATACTAATCCTTTCCCAGCATGATTCTACTAATCAGCATGGAGGCTACCGTATCGCCGCAGGAGTTCAACAGGGTACATCCGGCGTCAAAAAGCTGGGTCAGCATCAGCATCATGGGTAAGGCCTGCGGGGGAAAACCGAAGGCGGCAAGAATCATGGTTTCCATAGCCGCTCCGCCACCGGGCACAGAGGAAACCGCCACACTGGCCACTACGGACACCACAATCGCATAGAGGTAATCTCCTATGCCGTGGAAGGAATGGCCGAAAAGAGCGGAAACCAATAAAATCTCATACACTGTCGCAAGACATGCGCCATCCATGTGGCAGGTGGCTCCGGTAGGAATGACTACAGAGGAAATTTCTCTGGGTACCCCCAAATCATCGCAGGATTCCAGCTGCAAAGGAATGGCTGCTAGAGAGCTTCTGGTTCCTAGAGCCGTTACATGCCGGAAGAAAAATTACGCGAAGAAATTTTTGAACGCCCCATGCTACTCTGCTGCCAAAAATGCATAGAAGCCAAGGAAAAGGAAGAAATATACGATAACCGTGGGGTAAAAGGTAAGTAAGGCTCTTCCATAGGTTTTAATCAAGTCAATGCCGTAGGTTCCGGTTAAATCCGCAAAATACGCTCCGATTCCAATGGGAGCCAGCTTCATTAAAAGAGAAACCATCTTATAAAAGACCTTGCACCATTGGTTCAGAAAATTGGCCACATACTCTCCCTCTTTTCCCATTAGGGATACTGCCATTCCGTAAAGATGGAAAAGATAATCAAAGGCAGGATATGGGCACGGCTGATGACCAGGGAAAATCGGAAACCGTAAACATATCTACAATCTGGCTGGCCATATCCGTTTTCTTCATCCTCTACCGCTTCCGACACTAAGTTCAACCGGGTATCCAGCCCCACGAAGTGTACTACGGTAAACATCAAAACCGCCGCTATCGCAGCCGTACTGACAAAAATCAGAATCAGGCAAAAAAGCAATTTTCCTACCTTATTGGTATCCGATACATTGGCAATGGAGCCGGAAATGGAAAAGAAAATCAAAGGCACCAGCAGAGTAAATAAAAGATTTAAAAAAATCTGTCCCACCGGCTTTAAAAAGGCTACCTTTTCCCGAAATACCAATCCCAAAATAGCGCCTATTGTTACAAAAAGCAGGAGAAGCAGCGGTTCCTGATAGGCTCCAAGCCCTCCCTTTTTTTGCGGGCTCTGTTTCGAGCCACCTTCTCTCCCTAAGTCTGCTCTACTCTGCGGCATAGTCCCGCTTCTCTCTACTGTCTCTTTGCTCTCTCCCATAGACTCTCCTTCTTTTCAACCAATCACCCTTACACTCCACTTTTACGACATTTCCGCACAAAAAGTCTGTATTTTACTGATATGATTAGTGAAATTATTACAATTTTTATATTACTTTTTAATATTTTATTCAAAATACTTTTTGCAAGAAAAATTTTCCAAAGCTTTTTCAAACATTTTTCCTGCTCTTCTGTTTCACATAGTTCTTCTCACTCTATTTCTTTTTCAAAAATGGAGTAAGATATGTATCATAATGTAAGAAAGGAAAACACCGGCAGTAATAAAAGTAATAACTGTAATGAAAGTAATTACCGTAATGAAATACAAAAAGCGTTGAAAGGAGTTTCTATGAAAAAGGTACTGGCATTTTTGCGGAAGGCACGGAAGAAATTGAATGTTTAATGGTGGTGGATATTTTGCGAAGAGTCAAGTGTTTCGGTGGAGCTTATCGCCGTTGCTCTCGAAAAATCTCGTGAAGGCTCCCCATCAGATTACCGTGCTGGATAAGAATATTTCCGAGCTTACGGAAAATGATTTTTCCTCCGCGGATTTACTTTTCTTACCCGGTGGAATCCCGGGCGTTCCCCACTTAGAGGAAAATAAAAGCCTTCTGGAGGCTTTAGAAAAGCAGTTCCAAGCAGGAAAGGATTTGGCTGCAATCTGTGCAGCCCCCGGCATTTTCGGCCGTCTGGGATTTTTGAAAGAGCAACACTTCACCTGCTAACCTGTGCTTTTGAAGAAGGCATTCGGAGATAGAAGGAGCAAAATGGAGCGGAAAAGCCGTGGAAGTGGGAAAACAGATCATCACCGGAAGAGGAATGGGCGTCGCCTAGACTTCGCTCCTTGGCACTGGTGGAAAGACTGGAAGGTGCTGAAAAGGCCGCTCAGCTGAAGAAGGGAGTCCAGCACCCTGAATGCATTTAGACTACTGTTTTTCCAGTAGCATTAAAAGGTGAAGCAATAAATTCAGCCAGGTTTTCTATAGGATAGGGAAATGAAATGAGAAAAGACACTTAACCCGCTCTCTCTTACTGGATATCCAAGAGTGGAAGCAATGACAGAGCAGTTATAGGTAAGCTTTCCTATTAGAGGTTCGGAATAAGGGCTAATCTGATTCCGTCAGTTCTTAGCCTTTTTGTTTTTAGGCTCGGAACCCGCTAAGGGATGTCACAAAATAATAAAGAAATTTTCGGCAATATAGGTCTGAGAGGTCTGAGCCCCATACTTGCGAAATACGACAGTGAAGAGCTGTAAAAATCAATAGTGAGGGAATATGAGCATGGGTCTATAATGGGGGTAATCTGAGCCCGTCAGCACTTGCTGAAATCAAGCGAAGCGCGAATTGAAGCTTAGTGCTGCTACGCAGGCGAAGTTAGCGGGAGCGTGCCCCAATTATAGACCCATACTGCATTAGAGCGCATCTTTATCAACTAAGCACTTTTTCTTTGCTTCCCCTCTTTCTATCATCCGATCCACCTGTAACTTAATCAGGCTGGCGATGGGGGCTGCCAAGAATATTCCCAAGACTCCGCCCACTGCGCCTCCGATAATCAAAGAGATAATCACCAGCAGAGGATGAATATCTATACTGTTGGAGAGGAGTCTTGGATTAATCACATTTCATCCAAAGTCTGAATTACAAAGAGAACTAGGACCGTGCAATAATTTAGAGAAATCTCCGTAAAGGGTACACACTAAAACAGTGGTTCCATAGGCTGGGCAAGGGCCTCACATAGGGAATCAGGTGGATTCGCAAGAATTCCTATCGCCAGAGCATAACGTACTCCCACAAGGCTCAAAACTGATACTCACCAAAAAGGCCATGATAATGCCGTCAATGAGCTGTCCCCGAATATAGCCGGAAAAGGCTCTGTCCGCATCCTTTAAAAAGCCCCGAAAAGCTAAAACTCTCTTCTCGCCAATCAGCAGGCGAAGAATTCTCTCCCAGTACAGGCTTATCTTTTACCCCATCTGCCAGAAAATAAATGGATAATGCTGAAAAGCAAATTTCCAATCAACCCTCCCATATTTCCACGGAAGAAAAGAAAGTTGTTTCCCAGATTTTGTACAAAGCTTAGGAGCTTGGCCAGGAAGGTCTGTACTCCTTCTTGCAGATTATTTCCCGCAATAGGAATCTCCAAAATTCTCCGATTCAAATCGTCATAAAAGTCCTTTAACAGAAGGAGCATTCCTTCCAGCCCTTTGTGAAATCTCCCCTGAACCAGATGGATATTCTTGGTAAAAACGGATACCAGCAAAGGAACTCTAAAAAGACTAAAAGAGTAAAATCAAAAGGTAGCAAAGCAGAATGCCCAGGTTTTCGAAGCTTTTCTTTTTGTTTGAAAAGCGGAATTTTCCCCAGAAATCTTTCCAGCATGGAACATAGGGGACTGAGCAAATAGGCCAATGCAAAGCCTAGAGCAGAGGAGATGTAACCTGAGATAACCAGGAAAAATGCGCTGTCCATAAAGAAGGGAGGCCTTCCAGATGATCCACTATCCGACTCCCCAAGATGATACAGGAGAGCCGTCAGCAGTACATACACCGAAATCATCAGTATTTTTATTCCATAAATCTTCCAATTCATTTCTATACTTCCCTATTCCCTACTCTTCTACTATTTTGCTTTAACCGCGCTTTGTTTTTAGCTACTTTTTTACTTGAAGTGCACTTTTACTTTATCTGCTGTAATTGCTTTAACTGCGCCTTTTCCTCTAAGCAGAAGTTTTACTTGAACCGCCGGCTTTGTTCCAGCTATTCTTTTTCCTTATCTTGTCCGAACAAAATTCTACCGTTTGCCTTTGGTACGTGTGCTGCTCCTACAAAGAATACCAGTGTCAGAATCGTTACACATACGGAATCATGGAAAGCAGGTGGGAGACACCATGTTTCCGGAACCAAGGAGTGCACGTAGTCCGGTACAAAGTCCGAAAATCAGACAGCCCAGGAAGGTTCCCTTGGGAGTAAACTTTCCGAATATCACCGCCGCAATGGCGATAAAGCCCTGTCCCACAATAACGGAGGGACGGAACTGGGATACGGTAGCCAAGGTCACAAAGGCTCCTCAGGCCGGACAAAAAGCCGGAAAGAATCACCGCAATGTAGCGAACCTTATAGACAGTGATTCCCAGAGTTTCACAGGCTCAGGATGCCTCCTGCTGCCCGAAGTCGCATGCCGTAACGGGTTTTAAAGAAACGACCAAAAGTACAAGTACCAGCAAAAAGCTAAGATAAGCCACGGAATAGGTGCTTACCACATTGTACAGGAAGGAGCCGGAGGCAAATTTTTCCTTCGAACATCTTTGGGAAGCTTTGCGGACAAGTCCAATGCGGGTGAGTCCGAAGAATTGGTCTACACTCGCTTATAGAGGAAAACCAAAGCCTTGGCCCGATAGTTAATGGCTGTTCATCAATGGTTTTGATCCGCATGCAAGGACACGCAAACCACTGCATGAATGAAAGCTTTCAAGAAGAGCTCGCGCAGCCTCCCGCGAATCCCAGCCAGCTGTTTCGGTAAGTGAGGCTAGCCAGGCACCCACAAAGGCACCCAGAGTCATCATACCTTCGATTCCGATATTTACCACGCCGGAACGCTCGAGCAACAAGAGCCAAGCCTCTGCCAAGGAGGGAGTGGCGTAAATCAATACCGCATTTAACAGTAATCCCAGATTATAGCATGGCTTTCTCCTTCTTTTGGAATCCTCTCTGTACCAGATTTTTAATCACCGGCGTGATGGCGATGAAAAATGATGATGGTTCCCATGATGATGCTGACTACTTCGCAGGAACATCCACCGTGGTTAACTAGTTTCGCCATACTCATGGCGCTACAGAAAAAGACCGGAGAAAAATACAACCAAGAGGGTGGGTTCCTCCAATCAGCGCCACCGTAATGCCCTGAAGCCATAGCCCTCCTGGGCGGCAAACGCAGAGACACGCTCAGACATACCCAGGATCTTACTGCCCCCAAGACCTGCCAAAACGCCGAGAGATGGACATGGAAAGCAGGAAAAACTCTTGGAATTGATTCCTCCGATACTCCGCACCGCTGCGGGAATAGCCTCACCGCCCGAAGCTGATAGCCAAAAGTGGTTTTGCTTAAAATAAACCAAATCAAAAAGGCAAAAAGCAGCCAAGGCACACCGGCATGAAGCTCCCGCCTCCCGCAAAGGGAATGAAGGACTGGGAATCTTCATGGAGGCGGAAGCTAGACATTCTTTACTGGCCTCCGCTCCTGGTCGGTATGGATTGTCTTTAAATTCACCACATAATTGGAAAAGTAGAAGGCAATCCCAGTTAAACATGATATAGGACAATACCTCGGTGATTCCCTCACCTTGGAGGAGGCCTACCAGAAAACCACACAAAGCGCGGCAAGAGCCGCTACCACAAGACAAGAGAAGTCACATGAGCGCGCGGGCAATTTGTGAAAATAAAATACCAACCACAACCTGCCGCCATGACTGCCCATCACAAACTGTCCCTCTGCACCAATGTTAAAATTCCGTCGGAAGGAGGAGGCAACAGATAAGCTCATGTAAAATCAGGGTGCTCCGCAGATGATGCTGTAAAACATAAACTTCGGTTTTCCGAAAAACACCCTGATACAATCTTTCCGCAGGCCTTCACAGGGGAAACTGATGGCCCGCAACAAACAGCCTCACCAAAGCAGATGGCAATGGAAAGAAGGGTGTACAGCAGTAACCTTTTCAATATTTCTTTTCATACTTACTCCTTTCCTCCTGCCATACAGTCCCAAAAGTATACTCATCACGCCCTTCTCGGCGAAGCTCTTCTGAATATTTCCGGAGAAAATAACGCCGATGCGATCGGACAATCCCATAACCTCACTCCAACCCCAAAGGAAATCAGGGAAAGAAATTCCCTGTCCCTTATTTCTTTTGTTCCACGAGATATTTATGCATCGAAACTCAATAGCCCCACGTCCAGTCCTCTGGTGGGGTTAAAGGCAATGAGGAGAGACTTGTCATTTTCCACCTCTCTGGCAATGATAACCTTCTGCTGGTTTCCACGCCGGGAAAGCTGTCCTGCTGCCACGGCTTTCACAGCTTTGGACGATAATGCAAATTTCTCAATCATCTTGGGCAGGCATCTTTCGACAGCCTTTTTCTGTAGATTCTTAGTGAGGGCGTCTAAGCAATTTCCAGCAAAATCAGGTTCCTCCCGCTACGGAGAAGTCCAGCACTAAACCATGCTTCTGCCGATCCTCCGGAATACTGGAAAGGCTCTGTCTCAAAAGATTTCTCTATGGAAGGCTTTTGCAGGAAAATGTCCTTTCCTAAAAGCTGAATTTCCTCCTCCGTAGCAGTGTGGGCTAATCCGCTAAGATTTCTATAAGCTCCGACTGGCCCGTTTCCGTCAATGCCGGCCAGAGTCCCAGATTTCTCCTGCTCCGAACCGCCAGATTTAAGCCCTGATGGTTCCACCCTCTATAGTCCTTTGGCATGGAGATTTTTCACGAAAGTGCCACTTCTCCCGGCTCTTGAGCTTTCTTCTCCACCACTCGATTCACTCTTTCTTCACCATCATAGCCGCCATGAGTCGTCCCCTGAGCGAGCACCACATCCACGCCCATCAATGCATTTTCCTCACTGCCGTGATAATCAGCACTTATGGGCAAATGGTTTTGATTTCTTTTAACTCTGTGTAATAATCAGGATGGATTTCCTGCCTTGGTCAAATGGGAAATAATCTCCATTAACTCCATCAATTTCCTGAGGAGTAAGGGGAGGCGGTGGGCTCGTCCAAAATCAAAAGTGTCCGCACCCCGGTACAAAACCTTAAGAATCTCCACTCTTTGCTGCATGCCCTACACTGATGTCTTCCACCTTGGCATCACATCCACCATCAAGTGATACTGTTCGGACGGCTCGAATCTTTTCTTTGCTCCATTTAAGTCTACGGTGGCCCTGCATGGGCTCGCTCCCAGAATAATATTTTCCGCCACAGTAAAGGGAGGAATCAGCATAAAGTGCTGATGCACCATACCATTCCCAGAAATGGCCTTTTTCCGGACTGTCCATTTCCACCTTTTGTCCACGAACCAGAATTTCTCCAGAGTTTGGTGAAAACATACCGTAAAGGATGTTCATCAGAGTAGACTTTTCCCGCTTCGTTTTCCCCTAAAATCGCAAGGACTTCTCCCTTATGAAGCTTTGAGCTGCACATGGTCATTGTACACAAATCTAAAACGCTTCACGATGTCCCGCATTTCAATAACGGTTCCTGCTCTTCATTTCTTCCATCTTCCAAATGCTCTCCTTCCTCGATTTCCTTAAGTGCCTTAATTTAAATCAAGATAATGTCTCTGCATCCTTCCTGTTCGAGCTCTTTCAAAGCCTCAGTTCTGCCTCACCGGGACTCTCCTTACTAGCTTTCTATTGCTCCCCGTACGCAAACTCCCGTAGGCAATGATTTTTATGAGCGGTTTGCTGCCCTTCCTTACGTAGGGAGACACTCTTTGGATACCTTCTCCACTGTATCCTTTCCAGAAAAAGTCCGGCACTACTACGTCCTTACCTCAAAGAGTTTATCATATTCTGCCAAACTTCGCATATTTTTAGAATTTCCCCATTGGAAAAACCGTAACCCTCTTATATTCTTCTATCATAGGCCTTAATATCCAGCATTACCCCGTCAATATAGGGAAGCAAATCCTTTTCATCCTTGGAAAAATCATAATAGCCGGTGGAGTCCAATAAAAATCCTATGCCCTTCTTTTTACAGAGCTTGCCAAGTTCTCGCAGGAATTCCGGATAAAGCGTACACTCTCCCGGACACGAGTGATTCCCCGGATAAAGGGAAGATTCTTGAAGCTTTCCTGAAACACCTCTTCGCATCATCCGACGAATTCTGGGGCTGGCATTGTGTGTGCGAGACATGAATACATTGGTCGCAGCCGATGCATTTTTCCGGAGAGAAGGCCACCCTTCCCTCCTCCCAATAAATGGCCTTGGTGGGACAGCCCGGGATGCAATCACCGCAATGGATGCATAGAGCTCGGGTTTCCGGATTATGGCAATATTTACAGTCCAGATTGCAGGCCTGTAAAAATACTGCGGTTCGATTGCCCGGACCATCCACGGAGCTGAAGGGGATAATCTTATTCACAGGGACTTTGATTTCTGGCCTGTCCTTGCTCCCCTCTACTTTCCTGCTTTTCCATATCTGCTTGCTTCTCTTTCTTTACTGCTAATTCCTGCATGCTACGAAATTCCTCAATTTTACTATCCTTTTCTGGATATGATATTCCTTAATCCTACTCTTTTTCCAGTATAACGAAAAAGAGGAAGCTTGAATACGCCTCCTCTTTCGTAAAAACACATATACAATCCTTGAATACTATTAGCGAACCTTACGTTCCAGAATCTTTCCGTTTTTCGGCACCTGAGCCTAAAGGCCACGGTGTCCTGCAAAACGCCTTCCCCTACTCCAGCTTTATCCATCTCGGATTTCTTCACCAGATATCCGGTAATACAGATCACGTCGGAATCGTTTGGAATAGAAGGAAAAGGTAGGAAGGTTCTTTCCGGAAAGCCCCTTCATAATATCCAAAACATACTCCGGGTTTTGGTGAATGGTTCTGTCAATGGGGAAAAGGTCTCCGGTTCCGGAGGGGAAGTAATGGTGGAAATGAGACAGAACTTCCATTTGGTCTGCCAGATTCTCCGGTTCCTCTCCGATGGGGATTCTGGTTCCCGGGCTTATTTCCACATCTGTGGAGATTCCTACCTGAGTATGGAGGAGAAATGTCCGTTGCTGACCTCCACAATAAGGATTCTGAGAGCTTCGTTAAAACGGAGATACAATCCATAATCGCTACCCCAAGCTCCGTTGCCTCCTTGCTGTGACCGAAGCGACAATCTCCCTTTCCTTCCTTTTCCAGAAGAATGTTAACCGCCTCAGCCAGGCCAACCAAGCCGAACATGGCGGAAAAACGGTCTCTATGGATAAAGCCTTCTTTTGCCAGGAAATTATTCTCGAAAAATCCTGACTCTTCCACAATAAAACGAATACGCTCATCCATATAGCACACAGAGATCCATGATGTAGGGAAGTTCTTTTCTCAGAAAATCCTTTTCTATCCTTGGCTCTCTTGGCAATATTGCAAGATCGAGGCGGACAAAGGGTATGGCTCCGCCTCCGTATACAATCCGTTGTAGCAGGAGGCAATCACATAGTTTCGGAAAGAAATCCTTGGTATACATCTTGTGGTTGCAAAAGCTGGAGCAGCACTGGCCATGGCACATCGAAAGCTTCAATGGCAAAGTCATCCTCCGTGAGATCCTCGTCATATTTCAAGGTAAGGTTCGGTACTGCATCCTTGGTTTCTGCTACTTGAAGCAGAAGTCTTCCCTGCCTAGCCTAAAGCCAGTGTTGGTGATGGGCAAAGGAATGCAGAATCGTTCTGCGTCCATCTGAATACAGAAAAGAGCTTAATCATCTTAAAATGAGCTCTTCGTCCATATACCTGAGGATGGCAGAGGTGTCCAGTTGTCACATAAACCGGATAATTGGTTACGGAAGAACATGCTTATAAAAGCTTTGCAAGCGTTAATGGCTTGTACAAACCTTGGGAGGCTCTACCTGTGCGACAGCGGAGCCCCTCCGAAAAATTTCTCATAATCCGGGATGATAGCGGGGACGCATGGGGCATTTCCTTCAAAAGATCGCCGTTCACTGCCTCCATCTCCGGCAACTAAAAACTTCCAAAAGTCCTTCGGGAAGATCCAGAACAGAGAGAAGGAGTCCGCATGATTGGCCATCGTGGCTGCACGCTCTGACTGTGGGTCAGGCTCTTGACTTTACCGTTTCCAGCATAGCCTGCCGAGCCGCTTCAACTTTTTCCATGGATATTTCTTTTCATTTCTGTCCTTTCTATTCCCCTGTTTACTCTTTCAGAAAATTCACATCCCCTGTATTCTCTTCTCTGCTTTGTGTATTGGTTTTGTGTTAGATTCTTTACTATGTTTTTTCTCTGTCCTAATTCAGCAAATTAGTTATCTAACTCGTAAACGTTTCCATACTTTGCTTCAAAGTCTGCCTTGTTGTTTGGCACCTTCAAATCTCAGACAATCTTCTTCTTTAATTCTTTCTACTTCTTTCCCTTTCTTCGGATTAATGTTCTCTGCGCGAGCAAGATCTACCCTCATCAGCTAGTATAAGTCTTGCCACCTTCGAGCTTCCCTTCTCATTTGTTACATCAACACGCATTGTCCTCTCCTTCATAGCAGTAGTTAAAATAGTCTCCGAGCACTAGTCTGCATCATGATAGCAGTGCCTCCTTACAATCAGGCCTTTTGACCCGGTTTCTATTACCTGGAAAATAACATCAGCCCCGTTGGTTACCATGTTGTTTGCTGTCTTTCCTGTTGCATATCTCAAAGGAGTTGGCATTGAGCCTGCTAGACACTTGCATTGGCATCAAAACACTGCTATGTGTGCCATTCAAACTGATTCATAAATCTATTGCCATTCCCAAAAACGATACCTACAGTATGGCTCTTACCGGTCTTTCGCAACATATCCTGCAGATAAGAAACTCTGCCTGCTCAAACATGAAAGTAACATTGGAAACATCCGCGAAGCATCATCCACAGTGGCAAACTTCACATCCGGGTTGGAGAGCGGGCTCTGAAAGCATCTGCAAAGCATAACCGATACAAATAATCAGGTCATAATCCTCATCACAAAGGTCTCGATGTTTGGCTTGTAATCCCGCATCGGTCTTGGACTCCAGATACTTGCCTCGATACCAAGCTCCTACATGTGCTCTCTGTAAGCTTCTTCCCAAAGCAGACTGGTTAAAGGATCTGTCATTTACTCCTCCCACGTCGGTAATGCTACCAACCTTCAGTACCTTGCCGGAAGATGCATCCTTCTTTTCCGCCTTGCTCTCCTCCGCCTTCTCGGAACCGGCTTCCGTGCCCCTTCTCCGAACCCTGCTCGGTAGCTCCTGCACTTTCCTTCTTCTCTCCGCCGGAAGCACCGCAAGCCGCTAAGCTTAACGCCATGGTCAAAGCCAGGAATGCCGCAAAGATTCTTTTCTTCATTTTCTCGCTCCTTAGATGAAGTCTTTCTATCCGCCGTTTTAATTCGACCTACCCGCAAATAACAAAAGACTTGTCATATGTACTCCTCCCATTATAGAAAAGAAAGAATACAGTGACAAGTCAGTTCCTTTGTCTATTTTGCTGGAAAAAATTGAGAAGATGAACAAAATCCTATTCCGGAAAATGAGAAAGCAAAAACTCTAAAAAGCTTTTCAGGTTCAGATTTCCTTCCCATAAACGCCCCCAGAATATAATTTAGCAGACTAAAGCCCACGAAGCAGAATCCGAAAAACAGGAATAAGCTTAGGGCGAAAACGCTGTATAAAAAGCATATTTTCAGCACCTTTCCGCTTTGACCGTACTCTATTTTCAGAGCTGTATAATCCAACACAATGCCCAAGGTATGCCTCAAAAGAAAACAGAAACAAGAAAATAGGGGGAAAGCCAAAAAGCAGGAAAAGAAGGATAGACTTGCTAAAAAGGTAGAGCGCCAATCTTCCCTGGTAAAGAGATAAAACAAGGAGGAAAAAGCTGCTTCCTCTGACAGAACTAGGAAGAGAGGGTAAGAGCAAAAAGCTTAAGGCATAGAGCAGGAGACATGAAGAGAGCTGCCGGATTTCCGTTGGAAAGATATAATCCGATGAAAAACATCAGAACAAGCGTTGATGGTATAAAAAGCAGAGAGGTACTTTTATGTCCTGTCTTTTCCTTCTCCTTCAGCATCGCTTCCTCCGGATCCGCCAAGTACTCCCGGATTTCTCCCCGTAAAAGCTTCGGTGCCTGCAAAAATTCCTTGATTGCTCCGGAGGAAGGAAATGGAGAAAGAAGGAAGGACGAGCCTCTGCAAAAGACCGGTATCCTTTCCTTTCGGAAGCTTCTTCAATAACAACGGCCTCGCAATCTTCTGAATGAATCGATCCTCTTCCGAAGCATTCAAATTCTCCTCTTCTAAGGCTTCCTCTTTTGCATTACCCGGGTTCTCCTTTTCTAAAGCTTCCTGCTCTTGTTCCGTATATTCTTCCGAAGCTTCCGGCAACGTTTCACCCGCTTCTTTTACACTCTGTTCCTCTAAGTTCTGCTTTCTTTTTCTCTCCGCTCTTCCTCAAAGCCTTTTTCTAAAGCCTCAATCCTTGCTTCCAGCGCCTGCTCTCTTTCCTGCCTGCCGCTTTTTCTCACCTTCTCTTTCCGCTGCTAAGCTTTTTCATGCTTAGCTAAAACTGTTTTTCCTTCCTGTTTTCTCCTTTTTCTTCCCCATTACAGTAAAATCCCTCTCTTCCGCTCTCCCAAAAACTTTTCTGCCCCATATTGTAGCCTAGTTCTTTTGTCTTGGAAAGAGCTTCCTCCGACTAATCCCGGATTTCCCATTCTTCCCTTGACTCAATCATTCAAAGGGACGAATAGAACTGTCAGAAAGCAACTTTGCATCCATTTCAACTTTCGAAACAGCAATTCATCCATTTCAACAAAATGTGGATAAGTCTTGTACATTTTTCCCAAAAATGAGTTTTAAGAGGACTTATCCACAAAAATTACACTTTTACACATTGCCAAGCTCTTTTTCTGCCTTTTTGCTTTCGATAAATTCAAAAAATCCGGAAAAAAAGTTACGATATTCTTACTTTCCCCATTCCATTTCTTTTAAGAGCAGCTCTTAGGAAAGAAGATTCTGATAATTTCCCAGGAAGCTTTTCATTCTTTCCTGCTCCGAAGAAAAGACCTCCTCCGGACTTCCCTCACAGATAACTTCTCCATCCGCCATAAAAAGGATACGGTCGGAAATATCTTTGGCAAAGGTCATTTCATGGGTAACAATCACCATGGCCATCTTCTGTCCCTTTAGGGAGCGAATCACGGAAAGCACTTCTCCCGTAAGCTCCGGATCCAATGCAGAGGTTGGCTCATCAAAAAATAAAATCTTCGGCTCTAAGGCCAGGGCTCTGGCAATGGCCACCCTTTGCTTTTTGTCCGCCGGAGAGGAATAGGGATACTGCTCCGCCCTTTTCCAAAAAGTCCCATTTGGGAAAGCACTGCTTTAGCTTTTTCTTCCGCTTCTTCCTTTGTTTTTCTCTGCACGAATCAGGGGATCCATCACATTTTTCAAAACACGTCCAATGGGGAAAAGATTGAAGTTCTGAAACACCAGGCCGAAAAGCTTCTGGCCTCTTTCCTTTCTTCCTTCGTTGCCTGCTTTTGCCCTTCCGTCAACGAAAAAATCGCCTTTCCGTCATAGAAAAGCTCTCCTCCTCCGCCTTTTCCAAGAGGGTGGCAATGCGAAGCAATGTGGACTTTCCGGAGCCGGAGGGGCCGATGATGCTGAGCACCTCGCCCTCCTTACAGGACAGTAGAAATTCCTTTCAGAATTTCCTCTCCTGAAAATGCCTTTCGGATATTTTTCATTTCTAAAATCGCCATTCCGCTCTCCTATTGATTCCTCAGATGGACACTCCCACATCTTCTTTTCCATCCAATTCTATTGATAATACGCCATCTTCTTTTCCATCTGTTCCATAATAAAGGCTACCACAAAATTAAAAATATAGTAAAGCACTCCCGCCATAATCAAGGGGAACATGGAGCTCTGGGAGGAAGATGAGTGCCTTGGCCTGGGTAAACATTTCCATCACGGAAATGGAAAAAGGCTGAAAGAAGTATCCTTTGCAAAGAAATCACCTCGTTGGTAATGGAGGAAGAATCTTCTTCCAAACCTGGGAAGGATAATACGGAAGAAACACTGCATTTTTGCTGTAACCGAGAATTTCCGCCGCCTCATACTGCCCCCGGTCCATGGATTGAATTCCGGAACGATAGATTTCCGCAAAATATGCCGCATAATTCAGAATAAATCCGATATATACCGCTGTCATGTGGTAACCCGGATGGAGACTTACTTTGAAAATGTAATAAGCCGTACACCATAAAAAGCTGTAGCATTAAGGGTGTTCCCCGCATAAAGGAAATGTAGATTTTGATGATTCCCGATATCAAGGGGTTTTTATGCATTCTCCCAAAGGCCACCAAAAGACCTAAGGGCAAAGAAAAAAGGAGGGTTATGGCAGAAGATTCCCAAACTCACAAGCAATCCTTCTCCCAGCCTACAGCACCACAGTCCACTCCATTTTTTCTCCCCTTTTCCTCTTTCTTTTTTCTCTACTACTCTATTGATTTAGTCTTATTCTACTGATTTCGTCTTATTCTATTGATTTCGTCTTTCTCTCTTGATCCATTCACTCTATTGTGTTTGTGAATGTTCCGTACTACTCTCTGCAAAACGCCTTTATTTACCGTTTCAAAATTTTGTTTTTCCTATTGTAAGATAAAACCTTCCGTTGTGCTAAAACCATTTTTCATTGATTTTATCAATTACGCCTTCTTCCTTCATTTCAAAAAGGGGTTTTCTTCCACTTTATCCGCAAGTTCGATGTTCCCCTTCTTGAAGCTGATGCCGTATTGCTCCTCTGTCAGGCTTTTCAGAAAGAACCTTGGCCTTCTTTTTAAAGGTCTTAATCTGATATTCCGCCACTACGGAATCCATGCAAATGGCATCACAGGCACCGGATTCCAAATCCATAATGGCATTCTGGTAGTCTCCCACCTCGGTGAGGGCTGCCGAAGCTATCCTTTAGCTCTCCATTTTCCTCCCGTTCAATGCGGTAAGTCCGTGGAGTCCTTCTGTACCTCTACCGCCTTTTCCTTTAAATCGGAAAGACTGCTGATGTCACTGTCTTCCTACCACAAAGACCTGCTTATTGGCTAAGTATGATCCCTTAAAGATATAGTTATCCTCACGACCTTCCATACTGAAGCCGTTCCAGATACAATCGATATTTCCGGAATTTAATTCCAAATCCTTGGCATCCCAGTTAATAGGCTTGGGCACAAAGGTCAAATCCAATCTCTTTGCCACTTCCTCCGCCAGCTCCAGGTCGTAGCCGGTGTGTTTCCGTCCCTCTCCCACAAATCCCTATAGGGGAAATTCTAGTCAAAACCTACGGTAAAGCTTCCTTTACTCCTCTCGAGCTTTTGCCTCCGCCTTCTCCGTGCCGGCCTGCTCACTGCCTGCCTGCGTGCTTCCGCCTTCCTTTGTTCCCGCTTCACTACCGCTTGTACTCTTTTCCCTCCACAAGCCATCAATCCAAAAGCTACAGCTCCCACAGTCAGCATACATAAAATATTCTTTCTAAACTTTTTCATACTCTTCTCCCTTTTTCCATTGCAATTGCCTTAGCTACTTAATTTGCTTTTGTTCAGCACTATGCTAATACGTTACTATGCTAAAGTGTTTTTGTCAAGTTTTATTTCTATTTTTCCATTTTTCAAAAAGCAGTACCTGGATTTTTAAAATTTCATCTCACTCATCGATTAAAGCCCATGAAAAGGAAAAAGCTCCCTCAAGCTTGATTTTCATCTCAAGCTTTGGGGAGCTTTACATTTTCGATTCTTTCTACTATTTATTTTGCTTTCTTAGATTCAATGAGTAGCCATTTCCAGAGCTTTCTTCCGTTGTCTCTATACTTTCTTCCTTCTTATCGGAGGACGCTTTTTCTTTTGTACTTTTCGTCTCGGATTCAGTCGCCTTACTGCTTTTCTTGGAAGAACTTGCACTTTCTTTGCTATCCTGCTGGAAAACTACAGGAGATTCTTTCATTTTTCACCTTAATCTGCGTTTCTACATATTCCATAACGGCATTACGGATAGCAGCTTCTTCCACAAGCTCCTTACCATATTGCTCGATAAGTTTAATACGGTTTGTTTTTACTCCGGTTAATTCAGACTCTGCCTCCGCAAGTTCATCCAGCAAAGCATCTGTTGCTTTGATTCCTGATCTGCGCCAACTTTCGTGATTAAGAAAAAGCTGCTTTGCATAATCTTCCGCTCTGGCATAGGCATCCTCTTTATACTCTGCAACAGTCTTTCCGGACATGTTGATGATATCCGCAACGGACATACCATAGCTCTTCATTTGGCTTAAAGTAGCATCTAAAAGGTAAGCCTTTGCATACTCCATCAGCTTTTCAGAGGGCTCAATCTTTGCCTGCTCACTAATCTGCTGAAGCGCCTGATCCTGAATATTGGAATGATAATTAAAATCTTTTCTGGCTTGGAGTTGCTCACGAACCTGATCACGATAGCTTTCTACAGTTTCTGCAGTAGTACCTTCATAATTCTTTACCCATTCATCCGTTAAAGTAGCTACACGCTTTACTTCATGAATCTTCACTGCAAATTCTGCATCCTTACCGGCCAATTCCGTATTGCCATAGCTTTCCGGGAAGGTAACTTTGACAGTAACCTCATCACCTGCCTTCTTGCCAATCAATTGATCTTCAAATCCGGGAATAAAGTCTCCGGAGCCCAACTTTAAATCCTGCTTCTCTGCTGTGCCGCCGTCAAACTTCTCTCCATTAATGGAACCGCTGTAGTCGATATTTACGGTATCTCCTTCTTTGGAAGCGTCCTTAACCACCGTCGGATTTTGTTCTAAAGTTTTCTGGATGGCCTGATCCACTTCCTCCGTTGTTACGGTCTCCAACGGTTCTACAGTAACGGTAATACCCTTTAAATCGGGGAGGGTGATTTTACCCATCTCGGATATCTTAGGCTCAGCAGGAACTTTTAAAGCTTCCAATTCTTTTTATCTCAGGACTATCTTCGGTTAATGTGGACGCACTAACTTCGCTTCCGGACGCCTTCTCGGAGTCCTTGTCTCCGTCTTCTTTTCCACAGGCTGCCGCTATAATCGCCATAGTCAAAAATAGCCGCTGATGCAAACAATTTTCTTTTTTCATAATACTCCTTAGTGTATTGGAAAAAATTTTTCCATGATTTTTGTTATTTTTCTTCTTTCAAGAACCTTAAGGATAATACAGCAATCCCCTGAGGAATGCAAATATCTTCTGACTTTCTTTTACGTTTTAATATACTTTACTCCCCTATTGAAAGCCAAAAATGCTCTAGGTGTAGTAAACATCCAGCTTTGGCTGTTAATTCAAAGGGCGCATGCATGGAAAGAACCGCTACCCCTAAATCCACGGTATCTATATTCATATTGCCTATACATGGCAATGGTTCCTCCGCCGCCTTCTGTCTACCTTACCAAGCTCTCCCACCTGCCAGCAAACCTTGGCATCTTCCATATAGCCGATAACCTTCTGCATAGTCTCTGCGGAAGCATCATTGAATAGCTCTTCCTCTGGAACCGGTGTATTTGGTGAGAACGGCCATAGTTAAAGAAACAGGAGTTCTGCTTCTCATAAACATCCGTCCCAGGTCGGGTCATAGGCTGCATTTACATCGGAGGAAGACAAATGGAATTTCTCAGGATATCCTGTACTCTCTCCTCGCACCGCCAAAATCCTCTACAAAGTGAGAAGCGCATCGACTGCATTCGGTATTTCGGTGGAACTGATTTCTTCCCTTATCCACCAATGCGGTAAGGAGTAAATTCCGAGTCTTGCACTCCAGCTCCGCCATCAAAGCGGTATAGGCACAAACCTTGTCATCCTGTCCGTAAGCACCTACCATGGAACGATCCAGTCCCACATCGCAAGCCTTCTGTGCAGGAACCAAGGTAAGCTCAGCCCGCATAAAGTCCTGCTCCACCATACCGTACTGCTCATGAAGAATGGAAAGAATCTTCAGCTTAAAGGCTTCTTTACTCTCTTGTCATCATGGGAGTAGAGCGCAAAAGGATATTTTAACTCCCTCTCCTCGGATACCGTCGCTAAGCTTACGGTCGTCCTGCTTCTTGGAAAGGTGGGGAAGCAGGTCGGTAATCACCAGGATTGGATCTCCTTCTTTCTCTCCAAGGTCAAAATCCACATATTTACCATCCCGGAACATCACTCTTCCGTGAAGAGCCAGAGGAATGGTACTCCACTGGTACTTCTTAATTCCTCCATAGTAGTGGGTCTTAAAATAGGAAAGCTCCTCCTGCTCATAAAGAGGATTGGGCTTTAAGTCGATTCTCGGAGAATCAATGTAATGTTAAAGTGAATTCTGATCCAGGGGCTTCTTTTCCCATGGTTACCAGGAAAAATGTTCTTGCCTCTAGTTGATAAAGTAAAACTTATCTCCAGTTTTGTACTTAATTCCTCTTTCAAACTCCTTATAGCCTGCCTTCTTTGCCAACTCTTCACTGTACTTTACACATTCTCTTTCAATCTTGGAATGGTCTAAGAAGGTCTTGTAGCTCTGCAAGTCCATAGCCTTCTGCAATCCTCCGGTCTTTCCTTCGGTATATGCTGAGGCTTTAAAAACACAACTTCTCTCTCGCTCTGTCCCTCTGTCTTCCTATAAAGACACCTCCTCAAAGCGTTTTTAAGATTCTACTGTGTTCCTGTGTTGAGAAATGTCGAAAAAGTCGAGTTTCACCGCTTTTTACTCTACTGTCTGTTCCGACTTAATGGATTACTCCTGCGGTTTAGGCCAATAGCAACATATATACTTTGCAAACATTTTCTCCCGCTTTATAAAACTGGTTTTCTCCCAGAAACGGGCATCCGCAGAATTGTTTCGGTTGTCTCCATCATAAATAACAGAGCCCTCCGGCACGGTCACATCTACCTCCGGAATTGGTTGACCATCCACAATCATAGGCTCCGCAAATAGCTTTCCGTAATGGCTTCTCCGTTAATGTATACGGTACCCACGGCACCTTTCCGTGGAAGACTGCACTGCAAGCTTTTTAATCATTCCGGCATCCACCTCTCCGGCTCTTGACTTCCATATGGTCTCCTCGGCATGCTGATGACTCTTTACATAGTAAACAACCTGGTTTCTCTTATCCTCCCGCCATCGTAGGGCAGACTCCTGATCATTTTCCCGGTAAATCTGATGGTCGTTTCGACATTGATAGCTATACAAAAAGATAGCCACATCCCCTCTTTTCCACCTGTCCGAAAATGGTAGTTGAAGCCGAACTGAAAAACACGGCTTCCTGCCATAATGGTATTTCTTCGTGGATCCTGCAGAATGGTGGAATTAGCAATCACATAGTTGTTCAATATAAATGCAGCAATTCCCGCCACCAAAAGAATCTTCACCCACTCAAAAGCTCTCTAGCTTTGGGGCTTTTTTCCGACTCGCTCTTTCTCTCCTGTCTTCCTGTCATGCTTCTCCCTTTTTCTTATTCTTTTTAGTCCACAAAACCGCTACAGAGGTCTCTGCACTGCCTAGATGACTAAGCTTCTTATAAAAGTACATTTCCTATTCAAGAATAGTTCTCTTGTCTTAAGAAGGCTTTTCCTCATTCTGCTGTTCTTGTCTTTTTGCAGTCATATATTGGTGTTCCTCCTCCAGTTCCCTATACAACTGTAATAGACTCCAGTCCTTGTTATGCTCCGTTTCCATACATTTTAAATCCACCCGGATCCCCAGCTTCTTTAAATCCGTCAAGAATTCTCCCACCTCCTTGGGGGAAAATCCGATGAATTTCAAGAGCTCCGCATCCTCCGGCAAACTCTTGTATTTCCTCCTCAGCTGCGGACAACAGCCGAATCTTTCGAATGATGGCAACGCCTCGGACCTTATTTACTTTATCGACATCTTTTCGATGGATATAGAGTATTTTTTTCTCCATCACTTCTCCTTTCCCTTATTTTGTATCTAGACTTCCTTCTTTTCCCCTGTTCTTATTTCTTCTATAAAGTCCCTCATCTCTTGCAAAAGAATGGGACGAACCTCTTCATTCAACACCTCATGCCGTAATTTGGGGAAAATGTGAAGCTTTAAGTTCTTATTTCCAACTTGTCTCAATAGTGCATAAAGACTTGCAGGTCCTTTTCCATATTCTCCCACTGCATCCGCACCGCCGGAGAATAGAAAGCAAGGAATATCCTTTAATTTTTAATTTTCCGAAAAATTCATTTACTTTTTCCTAAAACCATAAACCAAATCGGAATAAGCTCCCAATGTAAATCCCACGGCTAAAGGATCCTGTCCATTTGCTCCGGCACACCTCTTTCTTTCTTTGCGTACAAATCCAAGAGGCCAGACTTTTCGGATTCTTGATATGGCGATTGAAATACTTGGCCAATAGAATGCCTTCCTTGAAAGGCCTCTGCCTTCCTGCCTCGCAATTTCTTCATGTACTGCAAGATAGCCTCTGCACAGGAGCAAGTAGCGACTTCCTCCGGCGAGTTCCGGAAAGCAGCAAGCCCTGTAATCCTCTCCATGCCGGCTGCATAATCTCGCTAGGAAGGAACCCATGGAATGGCTGAAGAGAAAATCAGTCATCTGGAAACCATACCTGTAACAGACTCCGATGTATATCATGAATAATACTATCCCAACCGAATTGTCCCAAAGTATCCGGAATATTGGCACTTTTTCCATGCCCTCTGATACGTCTATACCGATACAGCCCTGCTGCCAATATTCAAAAAGGTAACGATACTTTCCGATATGCCCCTGCATCCCGTGGAGAACAAAAAGAACTGCCTTCTTTCCCAAGCTCTCTCCTGCCACAGAACATTATAAATTTTCCTCAAACCGTTACTGGCTTCCCCTTTTCCACTCTCTTCTTTCCATCCTTCTCCCTTCTTGCCCTATAATCGGCCTTTCGTAAAAGCTTCCTATCAGGATTTTTCAATATCCCCCATAATATCATGCTTTCCATATGGATACAAGAAAAGAGCATCTTATCTTTTTACGATTTTTATAATTTTTCAAAGGAAGAAAAGGCTGTTATAAATTGGATCTTTGGTGCAAGTTTTGGCAGTATAGGTCTAAAAGGGGGTAATCTGATCCCCTCAGTACTTAATGAAATCGAGCAAGGCGATGCTTGAAGTTTATTATCCCTTTATGATATATTTAAAAGGTTACATTTGTTAAATTTTTTAAGACTTATGAAAGGAGGGTTTATGCTGATTTGTCCGATATGTGATTCTACTTTAGTGAATCGCATTTGCCCTATTTGCAAAAAAGTAGTGAAGAACCCCTGGGTTTTGGATGACCGGGTATTTATTAATCGCTCCCACTCTCTTCCGGATGATTTCTGCGAGTATCATGGGAAGGGACGAAAGACTACTTTATTGAACAAAGTAATACCAAAGGGCTCCTCGGTGATTTCGCCCAAAGTAAATCCCCTAAAACAAGCACACAATCCCAGTCAGTCTCAAATGGTGGATATGTTTATGAAAAAAAGAACGAATCCGCCGAAACCGACATTTTCCTACAATAAGAAGAAAGGATAGATATTATGCCATTTATTGTTTTTAGTCATTGTAGTTCTATTGGTCAGCACCACCATTCGTATTGTGCCGGAGGCCTGTGCCATGGTTGTGGAGCGTCTTGGACGCTTTCATACCGTATGGCGCCCGGGTATCCATTTCCTGATTCCCTTTGCGGATCGTATCGCCAAAAGAATTAACTTAAAGGAGCAGGTAGCGGACTTCCCGCCCCAGCCGGTTATTACCAGGATAATGTTGGCCATGCAGAATTGACTCTGTTGTCTTCTTCGTCATCACCGATCCTAAGCTTTTACGCTATGGTGTGGAGAACCCCATTGCAGCATTGAAAACTTAACTGCTACTACCTTCGTAACATTATCGGTCCCATGGACTTGACACCACTAACTTCCCGTGATGAAATAAACACCCAAATGCGTTCTTTGGATGTGGCTACCGATCCTTGGGGAACTGGCCAATCAGTGTAGAGTTGAAAGAACATTCTTTCCTCCTGAGTGCTATCCGTGAGGCCATGGAGAAGCAGATGAAGGCGGAACGTGAGAAGAGGAGTTCATCACTCTTGCAGAGGCTAAAAAGCAGTCCGACAGCTTACTGCAGAAGGTAATAAGCAGGCTGCCATCTCAAATGCGGAGGCGGATAAGCAGACCATCCTTGCGGGTCAGAAGCTCAGAAGGAAAAGGAAACCGTGAGGCGGAGGGTCGTCCCAGGCGATTTTGGATGTGCAGAAAGAGCTGAGGCGGAGGGTATTCGTCTTCTGAAGGAAGCTCGCGGATGATGCGGTACTTTCGCATCCGTAGCTTTAAAACCTCTGCCAAGGTATGCACTGAAGGAAAGCTCAAGATTATTATTCTTCCGACATTCAGAACATGGCAGGTTTGTTAAACGGTTTAAAGAAGCCTTGTTTCCCCCTTCTACTGTGAATCCGTAGAAAAACGGAAATGAGGAAGTATGATAAAGATTATCTTCTTTGATATTGATGGCACCTATACCCTTTGAAACCGGGAGATCTCGGAGGACAGTAAGGCTGCCATCCAGAGCCAAAAGATGCCGGTGTGCTTTTGCGCCATTGCCACCGAGGCACTGGGTAGAGATTTACAATGAAGCGCCTTGTGGAGGATATGTACTGACGCCTCTGTTACCTCTTGACGGAGCCTATGACTATATTCCTGCATCCGGAAAAGGCAAGACCCTGTTTTTCCAAAAGCAGGGGCCAAAAAGCCGCAGGACTACCACTTAATTGATGAGGCAGGCCAGCCCCTTCCTACTTTGATCCTAAAACGGAGAACTGCTTTTAGAGGAGGTCTATTGCTCCGGAAATGGTGGTAAGGTTTGGGCAATGGCGGAAGAAGATCCCTTTCCATCCTGTTTTTAGAAGAGCGAGACTTTATGCAAACTCTCAAATGATGCCCTGCTTCGTTGCTTTTCGGAAATCAAAGTCCGGCCTTCCTCCCATCCTTCCCCATCGGAAGCTAGGAAGAATCCGCTTTATATGCTGATTCCGTGCACTGAAGAAGTCCCAAGTCGAGCGTTGGAAAAAGAATTCCGGATCTGTCATTTGCATGTTCTGACGGTCTGTCCTTTGATGACCAAAAGGAATATTTCAAGGTTTCCGCATTTCGAAGCTTTCATTTGGCAAAGGCTGGGCATTCAAAAGAGGAATGCGCTGCCATTGGAGACGGCTGACTGGGGATGATGCAAATGCTTTCCCATGTGGTGCGGTGTCGCTACGGGATGCCAAAGAGGAATGTGTAAGGCTGTGAGCGGATTACATCACCGCAATCCTGGAGGGGGTCTGCCCTCGGCGGTGGATGACTGTCTCAAACTGTACGAAACGCATGAAAAATGATGCGAAGTGATCACATTGTGCTTTCGAACCAAAATAGCATGCAACAGGGCACGCTCCCAGCTAACCTCGCCTCGTGGCGGACACTGAGCGACTGCAGGTGTTCACTTTTGTTTTTCGCAGTACCGACGGGCCCAGATTGCCCTCTATATTACAAGCCATTTTGCTCGAAAGCTTCCTCTCTAATCACTCACTGACACCACTTTTCCCATGCGTATAGTTCTCATGCTAAGTCCTTCGCCGAGGGAGGGGAGCGTGCCTAATAC
>BNJS01001131.1_pt1 | contig 54642 bp, 49 predicted proteins | sample 8540461 | NCBI WGS metagenome assembly BNJS01 (sample SAMD00202454, study PRJDB9452) | human saliva metagenome | isolation source: human saliva | place: Japan
GTTAAACGAATGTTATTATCGTACAAATAAAAATAAGCGAAAAACGATAAAATAATTATTCGTCTTTTGCTTATTGTTTTATTTTTACGAAATAAATATTATTTCTTGTCTTTTGAGTTCATTAAGGCTGCAACAACTGTTGCCCCAATAATTGGTACAAGTGAACCAATTATTTTAGAAGCATTTTTGACAGTAGATGCGGTTGCAATTAATGAAGATGCTTCACTAATTTGTTCAAAATCTAATGATTTATTCTCAGACACTGCATATTTTTCTGATTCATCAAAAAAATTTAGCAACATTTCAGCTCTATCAGCTCTGTCTCGATCTGTCTTTTTTAAATTTTCAATTTCAAAGTCTATTACAGTACGTAACGCAATATGGTGGAGTTTTGTTAATCTACTTTTTTGAGTTTCAATATTACTGATGGTTTGTTTAGTAACTCCTATAAGATTGCTGAGGTCTGAACTTGTCCAATTCAAAATCTCTCTAATAGATTTTTAGGTTATTTTGTAGAATTAATCTCGTATCTTCAGTTGATGGATATTTTTTTCTTTTAACATATCTTCTTACCTATAATTTTCTATTTCTATTATAACAAAAATAAAAAAATAATTTAAATAGTTGTCCACGATAAAAATATTTTTATACACAAAAAAAATAATATTTATATAAAATACTTGACAATTAAAAAAATATTGTACTATACTTAACTAAATAAGAGGAGAAGTACAATTTAATTAGATAATCATAGTAAAACTATTAAAAAAATGAAGTGGAGTATTGTTATGGAAATACAATTATTGTTTATTTTATTATTAATTTCTTTTTCTACCTTTCTATTGATTAGAAAGAGCGTAATGGCTAAAAAAAGTTTACAGACTTTTTGATAAGTAATAGAGGTCAAGAAATAAATTTCATAGAATCTGGAGACTTAAGTGTCTTAGAATGTGCAAAAAAATACTGAACAAAAAAATACAAAATTGGATTAATTAATTCATATATTGTAGTTAATTCAATAAAAAGTAAGATGAAATCGAAACAAGGGAAAAATAATGAAAATTAATATGGAAAGAATCGAAACACGAGCACAAATCGTATTAAACCGAACAAAAAGAATATCAAAATCTGCAGGTAATAATATACATAAAGCTGGGAAGAAGTGTCTAAATTTTGTAGAAAAACATCCTGAACTTATTTCTATAATTACATTGGTTTCTATAAGTTTGTTGACTAATAAAAATGCTCTTAATCAAAAATGGACTAATGATTTGGAAGATACAGAGCGAATCCAAACATCAGATGATTCAACCTTTTCTGAACTGCTACAAGAAGAACAAGCTATTAATCATATTTATCCTGATGAAAGAAAATCTCCTTGTGTACATTTATATCATCTAGGCGAAAATACTTTTGTAAGAGGAGGAACAGAAATAGAAAAAGAGGAATTCCGTAAAGAGAATAACTTGTAGTTTTACACTCTATATTTGATTGAAACATAATTTAAAGGACAAAGAGAGGTAATTATATGTCAAAATTATATACGTGCGAAGAATGTGGTGGAGAGTTCACTAAGAGAGAGCTTAATTGGGATGGTAGTGATCATACTGATGGAGTTTACTATTGCAAAGACTGCTTTCGTTTTCTAGAACAATGTGGGATTGATGCGATGGATCCTGATGGTTTTGGGTATGATGAGTATGGGAATTGGGATCAAGAACGTTTAGGTTTTTAGATTTTTGTGAGCTTTGACTACTACATTAGATACAATTTTAGTTTATTTATCCACCAGCCTGCCCATTGGGCAGGTTTTTGGCGTTTTAAGGAAACTATCAAGCCATAATTTTTGATTAAAAGTATGATTTTAAGAGAGAAATCTCTAATTTCATAAAATTTAGGCAAACGCTTGCATTCTAGTTTTTATTGGACTATAATAGGTTGGTATAAAGCTTTCTGTAGTAATAACATGTAGAAGGTGTAGAAAGTAAGGATTTAGAATATTTGTAGTCAAAAATACAATGTTGCTATTCCTTACATAGGGAGATCAATATGGCAATGATAGAAGTGGAACATCTTCAGAAAAATTTTGTGAAGACAGTTAAGGAACCAGGGTTGAAGGGGGCTTTGCGTTCCTTTATTCATCCTGAAAAGCAGACCTTTGAAGCGGTCAAGGATTTGACCTTTGAGGTACCAAAAGGGCAGATTTTAGGCTTTATCGGAGCAAATGGTGCTGGGAAGTCGACAACCATCAAAATGCTGACAGGGATTTTAAAACCGACATCTGGTTTTTGTCGGATTAATGGCAAGATTCCCCAGGACAATCGCCAAGATTATGTCAAGGATATTGGAGTCGTTTTCGGACAACGAACCCAGCTATGGTGGGATTTGGCTTTACAAGAGACCTACACGGTCTTGAAAGAGATTTACGATGTACCAGATTCGCTCTTTCATAAGCGCATGGATTTTTTGAATGAAGTCTTGGATTTGAAGGACTTTATCAAGGATCCTGTGCGAACTCTTTCACTGGGACAACGGATGCGAGCGGATATTGCGGCTTCCTTGCTTCACAATCCCAAGGTTCTCTTTTTAGATGAGCCGACCATTGGTCTGGATGTTTCGGTCAAGGATAACATTCGTCGCGCCATTACTCAGATCAATCAGGAGGAAGAGACAACTATTCTTTTGACAACTCACGACCTGAGCGATATTGAGCAACTCTGTGATCGGATTTTTATGATTGACAAGGGGCAGGAGATTTTTTTGATGGAACGGTAAGCCAACTCAAGGAGACCTTTGGCAAGATGAAGACTCTTTCTTTTGAACTGCTACCAGGTCAAAGTCATCTCGTCTCTCACTATGAAGGTCTGCCTGATATGATTATTGATAGACAGGGGAATAGTCTCAACATTGAATTCGATAGTTCTCGCTACCAGTCAGCTGATATTATCAAGCAAACCCTGTCTGATTTTGAAATCCGCGATTTGAAGATGGTGGATACGGATATCGAAGATATTATCCGTCGCTTCTATCGAAAGGAGCTCTAAGATGGTCAAATTGTGGAGACGTTATAAACCCTTTATCAATGCAGGTGTTCAGGAATTGATTACCTATCGAGTCAACTTTATTCTCTATCGGATTGGGGATGTTATGGGGGCTTTTGTGGCTTTTTATCTCTGGAAGGCTGTCTTTGATTCCTCACAGGAGTCCTTGATTCAGGGTTTCAGTATGGCGGATATCACCCTTTACATTATCATGAGTTTTGTGACCAATCTTCTGACTAGGTCAGATTCTTCCTTTATGATTGGGGAGGAGGTCAAGGATGGTTCCATTATCATGCGTTTGTTGAGACCAGTGCATTTTGCGGCTTCTTATCTCTTTACCGAGCTAGGTTCCAAGTGGTTGATTTTTATCAGCGTTGGCCTGCCATTTTTAAGTGTCATTGTGTTGATGAAAATCTTATCTGGTCAAGGGATTGTAGAGGTGCTGGGATTAACTGTCCTTTATCTTTTTAGCTTAACGTTGGCCTATCTGATTAACTTTTTCTTTAATATCTGCTTTGGATTTTCTGCCTTTGTGTTTAAAAATCTTTGGGGTTCCAACCTACTTAAGACTTCCATAGTGGCTTTTATGTCTGGAAGTTTGATTCCCTTGGCTTTCTTTCCAAAGGTTGTTTCAGATATTCTGTCCTTCTTGCCTTTTTCATCCTTGATTTACACTCCGGTTATGATCATTGTTGGGAAATACGATGCCAGTCAGATTCTTCAGGCGCTTTTGCTCCAGTTTTTCTGGCTCTTAGTAATGGTGGGCTTGTCTCAGTTGATTTGGAAACGAGTCCAGTCCTTTATCACCATTCAAGGAGGTTAGTATGAAAAAATATCAACGCATGCATCTGATTTTTATCAGACAATACATCAAACAAATCATGGAATACAAGGTCGATTTTGTGGTTGGTGTCTTGGGAGTCTTTCTGACTCAAGGCCTGAACCTCTTATTTCTCAATGTCATCTTTCAACATATTCCATCCCTAGAAGGTTGGTCCTTCCAAGAGATTGCTTTTATCTATGGCTTTTCCTTGATTCCTAAGGGATTTGACCATCTCTTTTTTGATAATCTTTGGGCTCTGGGACAGCGCTTAGTGCGAAAAGGGGAGTTTGACAAGTACCTGACTCGTCCCATCAATCCTCTCTTTCATATCCTAGTTGAGACTTTTCAGATTGATGCCTTGGGAGAACTATTGGTCGGTGGAATTTTACTAGCGACAACAGTATCAAGCATTGCTTGGACTCTTCCAAAATTCTTGCTTTTCCTAGTCTGTATTCCTTTTGCGACCTTGATTTATACTTCCTTGAAAATCGCGACAGCTAGCATCGCTTTTTGGACCAAGCAATCAGGCGCCATGATCTACATTTTTTATATGTTCAATGATTTTGCTAAGTATCCGATTTCGATTTATAATTCATTTCTTCGTTGGTTGATTAGCTTTATCGTGCCTTTCGCCTTTACGGCCTACTATCCTGCCAGCTATTTCTTGCAGGACAAGGATGTTTTCTTTAACATCGGAGGTTTGATATTGATTTCTCTGGTTTTCTTTGTCATTTCCCTTAAACTTTGGGATAGGGGCTTGGATGCCTACGAAAGTGCAGGTTCGTAAAAGCTAAAGTAAGACTAAAATCAAGAAAGGAACTTATGATGTTTGTAATTGAAGAAGTCAAGAATGAAAATCAAAAAAAGGCAGTTGTCGCTGAGGTTTTGAAGGATTTGCCAGAATGGTTTGGAATCCCAGAAAGCACACAAGCCTATATAGAAGGAGCCACGACACTGCAAGTTTGGGCTGCCTATCAGGAGAGTGATTTGACTGGATTTGTAAGCTTGTCCTATTCTAGTGAAGATTGTGCAGAGATTGATTGCCTTGGTGTAAAAAAAGGTCATCAAGGTAGAGGAATTGGCAGTCAGTTGCTTGCGAATTTAGAAAGTGAAGCAGGCAAACAAGTAGACTACCTACAGGTAAAAACAGTGGCAGAAGGTTCAAATAAAGATTATGACCGAACGAATGTCTTTTATCGCAGTCTTGGTTTTAAAAAACTAGAGATTTTTCCACAACTTTGGGGACCCCAAAATCCATGTCAGATTTTAATTAAAAAGATGAGTTAAGAATTCCTTGACATCCCTCCTTATAGTGCTATACTATAAGGGTAAATGCCGATTTAGCTCAGTTGGTAGACCAAGGTACTCCTAAAGCCTAGGTCACAGGTGAACAAATGACTGAAGATTTGCAAAATTATATATGTATAAAATAGCCGTTAAGCCTAGTTCTTATCGGTTATTTATTTTGTTTAATAGTATTGTTATTGCATCAATTATGTCTGTTTTTGTTATTCTGGTAGTGCTCTAAGTTGATTGCTACTATTTTTGATGGTGTGAATGTACTTATCATGTATCCCAGTTAAGTACGAAACTTTGTATCATTTTTAACATATGTTAAAAATAAAATTAACAGACCTTAATTTTTCTTGACTTAAAAATTTTTAATTGATATACTATTTTTCAGAGAGCTAACAATTATATATAAATGTACTACTCTATTTCCTAGATAATACTTAGTAAAACTTTTTATAACAAAGGCTAGCAAAGTTAAAGTTTTCTATCTATTGGAAGTCAAATAAATATGTAAGGAATTAAAATGAAAAAAAGTACAGTATTGTCATTAACCACAGCTGCAGTTATTTTAGCAGCATATGTCCCTAATGAGGTAGTTTTAGCAGATACACCTAGTTCTGAAGATGCTTTAAAAATATCTGATAAAGAAACAGTAGTATTAGGTAAACAAAACGAAAACAAAGAAAAACTTGAAGATATTCATAATGTTATAGAAACTTCAAAGGATACTGAAGATAAGAAAACAACAGTTATTGAGGAAAAAGAAGTTGTTAGTAAAGAATCTGTGATAGATAATAAAGCTAACAACGAAAAAGCAACAAGCAAAAAAGAAGATTCCAATCAATCCCAAGAAGATAAAGCGGACTCGTCTGCAAGTAAAGACCCAGAAAGTCCCAAAAAAGAGGATAAACTTGTCTATATTGCTGAATTTAAAGATAAAGAATCTGGAGAAAAAGCAATCAAGGAATTATCCAATCTTAAGGATGCAAAAGTTTTATATACTTATGATACGGTTTTTAATGGTGTTGCAATAGAAACAACTCCAGATAATTTGGATAAGATTAAACTAATAGAAGGTATCTCATCTGTTGAAAGGGCACAGAAAGTCCAACCGATGATGAATCATGCTAGAAAGGAAATTGGAGTTGAAGAGGCAATTGATTACCTAAAGTCTATCAATGCTCCATTTGGTAAAAATTTTGATGGTAGAGGTATGGTCATTTCAAATATCGATACCGGGACAGATTATAGGCATAAGGCTATGAGAATCGATGATGATGCCAAAAGCTCAATGAGATTCAAAAAAGAAGACTTAAAAGGTACTGATAAAAATTTCTGGTTGAGTGATAAAATCCCTCATGCTTTCAATTATTATAATGGTGGTAAAATTACTGTAGAAAAAGCTGATGATGGAAGCGATTATTTTGATCCACATGGAATGCATATTGCAGGGATTCTTGCGGGAAATGATACTGAAAAAGACATCAAAAACTTTAACGGAATAGATGGAATCGCTCCTAATGCACAGATCTTCTCTTATAAAATGTACTCTGACGCAGGATCTGGCTTCGCAGGGGATGAAACAATGTTTCATGCGATTGAAGATTCAATCAAACACAATGTCGATGTTGTTTCGGTATCATCTGGCTTTACAGGAACAGGTCTTGTAGGTGAGAAATATTGGGAAGCTATTAGAGCGTTAAGAAAAGCAGGCATTCCAATGGTTGTAGCTACGGGTAACTATGCGACTTCTGCTTCAAGTTCTTCATGGGATTTAGTGGCAAATAATAATCTGAAAATGACAGATACTGGAAATGTAACGCGAACTGCAGCACATGAAGATGCGATAGCAGTTGCTTCTGCTAAAAATCAAATAGTTGAGTTTGATAAAGTTAACATAGGTGGAGAAAGTTTTAAATACAGAAATATAGGTGCCTTTTTCGATAAGAATAAAATCATAACAAACGAAGATGGTTCAAAAGCTCCTAGTAAATTGAAATTTGTATATATAGGCAAAGGTCAAGACCAAGATTTGATAGGATTAAATCTTAAGGGCAAAATTGCAGTAATGGATAGAATTTATACAAAGGATTTAAAAAATGCTTTTAAACGAGCAACGGATAAGGGCGCACGCGCCATTATGGTTGTAAATACTGTAAATTACTACAATAGAGATAATTGGACAGAGCTTCCAGCTATGGGATATGAGGAGGATGAAGGAACTACTAGTCAGGTTTTCTCAATTTCAGGAGATGATGGTGTAAAGCTATGGAACATGATTAACCCTGATAAAAAAAAACTGAGGTTAAAAGAAATAATAAAGAAGATTTTAAAGATAAATTGGAGCAATACTATCCAATTGATATGGCAAGCTATAATTCTAATAAACCGAATGTAGGTGATGAAAAAGAAATTGACTTTAAGTTTGCACCTGACACCGACAAAGAACTGTATAAAGAAGATATTATAGTTCCAGCAGGATCCACATCTTGGGGACCGAGAACAGATTTGCTTTTAAAACCTGATGTCTCAGCACCAGGTAAAAATATTAAATCCACTCTCAATGTCATTAATGGGAAATCAACTTATGGTTATATGTCAGGGACTAGTATGGCAACTCCAATCGTGGCAGCTTCTACTGTTTTGATTAGACCAAAGTTAAAGGAAATGCTTGAAAGACCTGTCTTGAAAAATCTTAAGGGAGATGACAAAATAGATCTTACAAGTCTTACAAAAATAGCCCTACAAAATACTGCACGCCCTATGATGGATGCGACTTCTTGGAAAGAAAAGAGTCAATACTTTGCATCACCTAGACAACAGGGGGCAGGGCTAATTAATGTTGCCAATGCTTTGAGAAATGAAGTTGTAGCGACTTTCAAAAACACGGATTCTAAAGGCTTGGTAAACTCTTATGGTTCTATTTCTCTTAAAGAAATAAAAGGAGAAGAAAAATATTTTACCATTAAGCTTCACAATACATCAAACAGACCTTTGACCTTTAAAGTTTCAGCATCTGCTATAACTACAGATGCTCTAACTGACAGACTCAAACTGGATGAAACATACAAAGACGAAAAATCTCCGGACGGGAAGCAAATTGTTCCAGAAATCCACCCAGAAAAAATCAAAGGAGCAAATATCACATTTGAGCATGACACTTTCACTATAGGCCCAAATTCTAGCTTTGATTTAAATGCGGTTATAAACGTTGGAGAGGCTAAAAACAAAAATAAATTTGTAGAATCATTTATTCATTTTGAATCAGTGGAAGAAATGGAAGCTCTGAACTCCAACGGGAAGAAAATAAATTTCCAACCTTCTTTATCAATGCCCCTAATGGGATTTGCTGGGGATTGGAACAAGGAACCAATCCTTGATAAATGGGCCTGGGAAGAAGGATCAAAATCAAAAACAATGGAAGGTTATGATGATGATGGTAAACCAAAAATTCCAGGAACCTTAAATAAGGGAATTGGTGGAGAACATGGTATAGATAAATTCAATCCAGCAGGAGTTATACAAAATAGAAAAGATAAAAATACAACATCCCTAGATCAAAATCCAGAATTGTTTGCTTTCAATAACGAAGGGATCAACGCACCATCATCAAGTGGTTCTAACATTGCTAAAATTTATCCTTTAGATTCAAATGGAAATCCTCAAGATGCTCAACTTGAAAGAGGATTAACACCTTCTCCACTTGTATTAAGAAGTGCAGAAGAAGGATTGATTTCAATAGTAAATACAAATAAAGAGGGAGAAAATCAAATCGACTTAAAAGTCATTTCGAGAGAACACTTTATTAAAGGAATTTTAAACTCTAAAAGAAATGATGCAAAGGGAATCAAATCTTCTAAACTAAAGGTTTGGGGTGACTTGAAATGGGATGGACTCATTTATAACCCTAGAGGTAGAGAAGAAAATGCACCAGAAAGTAATGATAAGCAAGATCCAGCTACTAAGATAAGAGGTCAATTTGAACCGATTGCGGAAGGTCAATATTTCTATAAATTTAAATATAGATTAACTAAGGATTACCCATGGCAGGTTTCCTATATTCCTGTAAAAATTGATAACACAGCCCCTAAGATTGTTTCGATTGATTTTTCAAATCCTGAAAAAATTAAGCTGATCACAAAGGATACTTATCACAAGGTAAAAGAGCAATACAAGAATGAAACGCTATTTGCTAGAGATCAGAAAGAACATCCTGAAAAATTTGACGAGATTGCCAACGAAGTTTGGTATGCTGGAGCTGCTTTGGTTAATGAAGATGGAGAGGTTGAGAAAAATCTTGAAGTAACTTACGCAGGTGAGGGTCAAGGAAGAAATAGGAAACTTGACAAAGACGGAAATACCATTTATGAAATTAATGGTGCAGGAGATTTAAGAGGAAAAATCATTGAAGTCATTGCACTAGATGGCTCTAGCAATTTCACAAAGATTCATAGAATTAAATTTGCTGATCATGCTGATGAAAAGGGGATGATTTCCTATTATCTAGTAGATCCTGATCAAGATTCATCTAAATACCAAAAGCTTGGAGAGATTGCCGAATCTAAATTTAAAAATTTAGAAAATAGAAAAGAGGATAGTCTTAAAAAAGATACAACTGAGGTAGAACATCATCAAGGAAATGAAGAGGATACCGAAGAAAAATCTAGCTTGACTATTCATAAAACTATTTCAACAATTAGAGATTTTGAAAGCAAAGACTTAAAGAAACTCATTAAAAAGAAATTTAGAGAAGTTGATGACTTTACAAGTGAAACTGGTAAGAGAACAGAGGAATACGATTATAAATACGATGATAAGGGAAATATCATTGCTTATGACGATGGTAGTGCCTTAGAATATGAAACTGAAAAACTTGACGAAATCAAATCAAAAATTTATGGTGTTCTAAGCCCATCTAAAGATGGACACTTTGAAATTCTTGGAAAGATAAGTAATGTTTCTAAAAATGCCAAGGTATATTATGGCAATAATTATAAATCTATAGAAATCAAAACGACTAAGTATGACTCACACTCAAAAACGATGACATTTGATTTATACGCTAATATTAATGATATTGTGGATGGATTAGCTTTTGCAGGAGATATGAGATTCTTTGTTAAAGATGATGATCAGATAAAAGCTGAAACTAAAATTAGAATGCCTGAAAAAAATAAGGAAACTAAAACAGAATATCCCTATGCATCAAGTTATGGGAATGTAATAGAATTAGGAGAAGGAGATCTTTCAAAAAACAAACCAAATAATTTAACGGAAATGGAATCTGGGAAAATCTATTCTGATTCAGAAAAACAACAATATCTGTTAAAGGATAACATCATTCTAAGAAAAGGCTATGCACTAAAAGTGACTACCTATAATCCTGGAAAAACGGATATGTTAGAAGGAAATGGAGTCTATAGCCAGGAAGATATAGCAAAAATACAAAATACCAATCCTAATCTAAGAGTCCTTTCAGAAAAAATAATTTATGCTGATAGTAGAAATATTGAAGATGGAAGAAGTACTCAATCCGTATTAATGTCGGCTTTGGACGGCTTTAACATTGTAAGGTATCAAGTGTTTACCTTTAAAATGAATGATAAAGGGGAGGCAATCGATAAAGATGGAAATCTTGTAACAGATCCTTCTAAACTGGTATTATTTGGTAAGGATGGTAAAGAGTACACTGGAGAGGATAAGTCCAATGTAGAAGCTATAAAAGAAGATGGCTCTACGTTATTTATTGATGCAAAACCAGTAAATCTTTCAATGGACAAGAACTACTTTAATCCATCTAAATTTAATAAAATTTATGTACGAAATCCAGAATTCTATTTAAAAGGTAAGATTTCTGATAAGGGTGGTTTTAACTGGGAGTTGAGAGTTAATGAATCGGTTGTAGATAATTATTTAATCTACGGAGATTTACACATTGATAACACTAGAGATTTTAACATTAAGCTTAATGTTAAAGACGGTGACATCATGGACTGGGGAATGAAAGACTATAAAGCAAACGGATTCCCAGATAAGGTAACAGATATGGAGGGAAACGTTTATCTTCAAACTGGCTATAGCGATTTGAATGCGAAAGCGATTGGAGTACACTATCAATTTTTATATGATAATGTTAAACCAGAAGTAAACATTGATCCAAAAGGAAATACTAGTATCGAATATGCTAAGGGAAAATCTGTAGTTTTTAATATCAATGATAAAAGAAATAATGGATTCGATGGTGAGATTCAAGACAAACATATTTATGTAAATGGAAAAGAATATAAATCATTTGATGATATTAAACAAATAGCAGATAAGACACTAAACATTAAGATTATTGTAAAAGATTTTTCAAGAAATACGACCGTAAAAGAATTCATTTTAAACAAAGATACGGGAGAGGTGAGCGAACTAAAACCTCAGATGGTAACTGTGACCATTCAAAATGGAAAAGAAATGAGTTCAACGATAGTGGCGGAAGAAGATTTCATTTTACCTGTCTATAAGGGTGAATTAGAAAAAGGATATCAATTTGATGGCTGGGAAATTTCTGGTTTCGAAGGAAAAAAAGACACTGGCTATGTTCTTAATCTATCAAAAGATACCCTTATAAAACCTGTATTCAAGAAAATAGAGGAGAAAAAGGAGGAGGAAAATAAACCTACTTTTGATGTATCGAAAAAGAAAGATAAAGTGCAAGTAAATTATAGTCAATTAGATGAAAGTCAAAGATCTGATTCAACTGAGGATGTCAAAGTTACAGTTCCTGATGAAAATGATAAAAACTTTGAAAATAAGAAAGAAGATTATCTTAATGAACCAGAGAATATAGCTAATAAACATACCAATATTGATAGTAAATCAACTACTAACAATGATAGGTTACCAAAAACCGGAACAGTTAGCGAAGTCTTCACGTCATTAGTTGCCGGAATAATGTTTACTGTAGGTGCATTTCTTGGATTGAAGAAAAAAGATCAAGATTAGGACAAAAGCTATAGAAAAATGGTTTGTGTACTGAGATGAGATAGTGTGGTGATGAAACCGTTTTGTAAAAATAGCCATCTATAACTCAATTATTTAGTTTACTTTGCTATTGATACTCTTTTTGGAGTTATTAATGGACTTAGTTTCGATAACTAATGAATTGATTGAAAGGGTTAGTATTGACAATACTGGTCATATTGATTAGAAAATAGAGTCTATCAAAAATTTAAATGCTAATAGAGGTGATGAGACAATTTTAAGGAATTAAGTAGCGTTTGGTTGCTTAATTCCTTTTTATTTGGAAGGTAGTTTTTCACCTACTTCCTTATTTATCGCTATTATTCAACCACTTAGACCGAGATAGAGACCAGATAGGCAAAAGAACTTGTTCTTGAAACTGACCTCTGCTATAATGTTTTTTGTAAGGGATGTGAGGGGGTAGTATTAGACAACTCAAGTTCCTAAAAAAGAAATTGGAGATAAAGAAATGAAAAAATTATTGGGGATTGTATTTTTACTAGCAGCGACAGTATTGTATTTTGGTTCTGTTGGCTGGCCAAGTTTGGATGTCAACCTATGGTCCTTGATTCCGGTTGGCTTGTTCCTCTTTTTCACTCTAGAGAATCTTTTGAAAAAAGACTACAAGGCTAGTCTGATGTGTTTCATTATTGCCTTTATCATCGCAAATGCGATTTTGGACCTTTTGCCAATTTCAAGTGGCTTGGTAATTGGAGCAGGTGTGCTGGCTTGTGTAGGTATTGGTTACCTCTTTCCTGATAAAGAAGGAAAATAATACTCTTCGAAAATCTCTTCAAACCACGTCAGCTTCGCCTTGCCGTACTCAAGTACTGTTTGAGGCTAGCTTCCTAGTTTGCTTTTTGATTTTCATTGAGTATAAGAATTATTAAAAAAGATATAAAGAAAAACACTTCAATCATTGTATTTCAGTTTGATTGAGGTGTTTTCGATTTCATTTTTTATTTTTGAGCCATCAATTCAACAATCATCTCAATATACATGACAAGGGTTAATAAGAATCCTGCACGCCAGAAGAATTTGATGAATTTAGGATAGTAAAAGCTGCGTTTTTTCAAAAGGAAGAAAAAAACGAGAATAATGGCTAGGAATGAGAGGGCTAGGCCCAGTCTAGGGAGGAAATTATGGGTAAAGGTTTTAGCTGTGATTAGGTAGTACTCAAATACCAAGAATGGAAAAGCCAAATCCGCAAAGTTTCGTCCTAGTTTTTTTAATCTAAACAGTTTGGTTATGATGATGCAGACGACTAAGGTCAGTATCAATAATAAAATAGATGCTAATTTCATTAAAATCATACTCATATTGTATCATAAAAAATGGCTATTGGAAACGAGAAACAGAGGAATTCATAGGAAAGTCAGGCTTTTGAGATTGTGGGTGTTTTTTGTTATAATGGAGGTTATGAAATCTTATAATACCTTGAATGATTATTATCGAAAACTCTTTGGAGAAAAGACTTTTAAAGTCCCTATTGATGCGGGATTTGACTGTCCCAATCGTGATGGAACGGTGGCACATGGAGGCTGTACTTTTTGTACGGTTTCAGGTTCTGGAGATGCCATTGTGGCACCAGATGCGCCTATCCGTGAGCAATTTTATAAGGAAATTGACTTTATGCACCGCAAGTGGCCGGATGTTCAGAAGTATCTGGTTTATTTTCAAAATTTTACCAACACCCATGAAAAGGTGGAAGTCATCCGAGAGCGCTATGAGCAGGCTATCAACGAGCCAGGTGTAGTAGGAATCAATATTGGAACGCGGCCAGACTGTTTACCAGACGAAACTATCGAGTATTTGGCTGAGTTATCGGAGCGCATGCATGTGACGGTTGAATTGGGTTTGCAGACTACTTATGAAATAACCTCTGACTTGATTAACCGTGCCCATTCTTATGAATTGTACGTGGAAACGGTCAAGCGTTTGAGAAAGTATCCAAAGATTGAGATTGTTTCCCATCTTATTAATGGCTTGCCTGGTGAAACCCATGAGATGATGATTGAAAATGTCCGCCGCTGTGTCACCGATAATGATATTCAAGGGATTAAACTGCATTTGCTCCATCTTATGACCAATACGCGTATGCAACGAGATTACCACGAGGGACGTTTACAGTTGATGAGTCAGGATGAATATGTGAAGGTTATCTGTGACCAACTGGGAAATCATTCCCAAGCATATCGTCATCCATCGAATTACAGGAGATGCGCCTAGAGATATGCTGATTGGGCCTATGTGGAGCCTCAATAAATGGGAAGTGCTAAATGCTATTGAAACTGAAATGCGACGTCGTGGAAGTGTTCAAGGATGCAAGGCTGTAAAACAGGAGTTTGAAAATGAAAAGACCACTTGAGATGGCACATGATTTTTTGGCTGAGGTAGTGACAAAAGAGGATATCGTAGTGGATGCGACTATGGGAAATGGTCATGACACGCTTTTTCTAGCCAAGCTAGCCAAGCAAGTCTATGCCTTTGATATTCAGGAGCAAGCCTTGGAAAAGACCCAAGAGCGTTTGAACCAAGCTGGAATGACAAATGCCCAGTTGATTTTACAAGGCCATGAAACACTGGACCAGTTTGTGACAGAAGCCAAGGCAGGGATATTCAATCTGGGCTATTTGCCATCAGCTGATAAGTCAGTCATTACCCGACCACAGACCACTATTGAAGCATTAGAAAAGCTGTGTCATTTGCTTGTCAAAGGTGGACGGATTGCTATCATGATCTACTATGGGCATGAAGGAGGCGACCTCGAGAGGGATGCTGTCTTGGATTTTGTGAACCAGTTGAACCAACAAGAGTACACAGCTGCCATTTACAGAACCCTGAATCAAGTCAACAACCCACCATTTTTAGTGATGATTGAAAAATTAGAGAGATATAGACATGGATAAACAATACCTACGTGAAAAGCTGGATGCCATGCGCCAGAATTTTGTTGAATCAACCCACCACGAACGAGCGGTGGGGGTGTTAGACCAAGCGCATATGAGCAAAAAAATGCTTAAAATCAAGAAAAAATTAGTTGCTCTTGAAATGGAACGGTGCCAGAGAAAAATTGAGCACAAAGACTGTTCCAAGATTGACCAAAAAATCAAAGAGCAGAAGGAGATATTTGAATCCTGTTGTAAAAAAGATTAAGGAGGACGTGCGTGGAATTACTGATTTACCTAATCCTATTTTTACTGGTTTTGATTGTCTCAAGTACAACCAATAAGCTTCTGCCCTTTTTGCCTCTCCCTTTGGTGCAAATTCTTTTGGGAATTGTGATTGGTCTCTTTTTACCTAATACCGACTTTCACCTCAATACGGAGTTGTTTTTGGCCCTGGTTATCGGGCCCTTGCTTTTCCGAGAGTCGGAAGAAGCGGATATTACAGCTATTTTAAAACACTGGCGAATTATTGTTTATCTCATATTTCCAGTGATTTTTATCTCGACCCTGAGTTTGGGTGGCTTGGCCCATCTTCTTTGGCTTAGTCTTCCCTTGGCAGCTTGCTTGGCTGTGGGGGCGGCACTTGGCCCTACGGACTTGGTTGCCTTTGCCTCTCTTTCGGAGCGCTTTAGCTTTCCTAAGCGCGTGTCCAATATCCTTAAGGGTGAAGGACTCTTGAATGATGCTTCTGGTTTAGTGGCCTTTCAGGTAGCTTTGACAGCTTGGACAACTGGAGCCTTTTCCCTTGGGCAAGCTAGTAGTTCGCTCCTCTTTTCAATTCTAGGCGGTTTTTTGATTGGCTTTTTAACAGCCATGATCAACCGTTTCCTTCATAGCTTCTTGCTAAGTGTGAGAGCAACGGATATTGCCAGCGAACTTTTATTAGAATTGAGTTTGCCCCTGGTGACCTTCTTCCTGGCAGAAGAAGTCCATGTTTCAGGGATTATTGCCGTTGTGGTTGCGGGGATTTTAAAGGCAAGCCGCTTTAAGAAATTACGCTCCTCGAAGCCCAAGTGGATACGGTGACCGAGACAGTCTGGCATACAGTGACCTTTATGCTCAACGGTTCTGTCTTTGTGATTTTGGGGATGGAGTTGGAAATGATAGCAGAACCTATCTTGACCAATCCAATCTATAATCCCTTGCTCTTGCTAGTATCACTTATCGTTCTTACCTTTCTCCTCTTTGCCATTCGTTTTATCATGATCTATGGCTATTATGCCTATAGAACCAGACGACTCAAGAAAAAGCTAAATAAGTATATGAAGGACATGCTTCTTTTGACCTTCTCAGGTGTCAAGGGAACGGTGTCGATTGCTACGATTCTTCTGATACCAAGTAATCTAGAGCAGGAGTATCCTCTCTTGCTATTCCTTGTCGCAGGTGTGACGCTTGTAAGCTTTTTAACAGGTCTCTTGGTCTTGCCCCATCTTTCTGATGAACAGGAAGAAAGTAAGGACCATCTCATGCATATCGCTATTTTGAATGAAGTAACGCTAGAGTTGGAAAAAGAGTTGGAAGATACCAGAAATAAGCTCCCTCTCTATGCAGCCATTGACAATTACCATGGACGAATAGAGAACCTTATCCTGAGTCAAGAAAATAAGGGAGCTCAAGAAGACTGGGAGGCCTTGAAACTTCTCATCCTCAGTATTGAAAGTGATGGTTTAGAACAGGCTTATGAAGAGGACAAGATGAGTGAGCGTGCCTATCGAGTCTACCAGCGTTATTTGAAAAACATGGAACAAAGCATCAATCGCAAGTTTGCTTCACGATTGACCTATTATTTCCTTGTTTCCTTGCGGATTTTACGTTTTCTCCTTCACGAAGTCTTTACCTTAGGCAAGACTTTTCGCAGTTGGAAAAATGAAGAATCACAGAAACTCCGAGCCCTTGACTATGACCAAATTGCAGAGCTCTATCTAGAAAATACAGAGATGATTATCGAAAGTTTGGAGAACCTAAAAGGGGTTTATAAGAGTTCTTTGATCAGCTTCATGCAGGATTCTCGTCTCAGAGAAACAGCTATTATCACCAGTGGTGCCTTTGTCGAACGGGTTATCAACCGTGTCAAGCCCAACAATATCGATGAAATGCTGAGAGGCTATTATCTGGAGCGCAAGTTGATTTTCGAATATGAAGAGAAACGATTGATTACAACCAAGTATGCCAAGAAGTTACGACAAAATGTGAATAACTTAGAGAACTATTCCTTGAAGGAAACTGCTAATACCCTGCCTTATGATATGGTGGAATTGGTAAGAAGAAATTAATCAAGATTATAAGTGAAGGAGTGTGACATGAAAAAGTGGTGGAAAGAGCTGACAGACAAGCCTTTATTAAAGCCTTTTTGAATTATTATCAAGCATCAGATAGTGAGTTGACTAGTGTCGCAGTAGCCTACTATTGGTTGATTTCGATTTTCCCCCTGCTTTTGGTGGTGGTCAATATCCTACCTTATTTTCAGATTCCAGTTTCTAATTTTTTAAAGGTCGTTAATGAATTCTTGCCCGATACCATGTATGATGTGGTGGCAAATATTATTACAGAAGTGCTGACCCAACCGTCAACGGGCTTATTGAGTTTTGCGGTTTTGTCAGCCCTCTGGACTTTTTCAAAATCCATGAATTTCCTACAGAAAGCCTTTAATAAAGCTTACGGAGTAGCAAAAAATCGTGGACTGATTTCCCATCAGCTCATGAGTTTGTTTGTCAGTTTTGGCTTGCAGATTCTCTTTGCCTTAGCTCTATTTCTCAGTGTCTTTGGTCGCATGCTCCTCAACCTTATCAAAAGCTACTGGAAATCGGATAGTCCTCTCTTTGATTATCTGCAAGACCTAACAGGCCCCTTGGTCTATGCCTTGATTTTCGCTATCTTGGTCATGCTCTACTATTTTCTGCCCAATGTTACGGTTCGACGGATTCGCTCTGTATTGCCAGGTAGTGCCTTTGTCATGCTGACTCTGGTCTTACTGCTCAATATCTTTTCAGTCTATGTCAACAATTATGTCAATCACTAGTGGACGTGCGTTTTTTCAGTTCCGTCGTCGTGGTGGTCATGATGTTCTGGTTTATTCTCATTGCTAAGATTTTGATTGTCGGCGCGGTGATTAATGCCAGTGTGCAGAGTTTGAAAGATCTGAATTTTAGAAAAGACTAACGAATTTTTAATTCATTACAAAACGCATAATATGAAAATTCCACGAGGTCAACTATAGTCAGAAAGCTGAACAACAAGCCAAAACGCCCAAAAAAGGCGGCAAAAAGCAAGCATCTGCAAGCAACGTGCCGAAATGGTCAAATCCTGATTATGTCAACGAATTAGACCCAAAAATCGTTGATATGCTAGTAGAATTTCACAAGTCGCAATGCACTTTGGAAACTCCCGAGGCGCAAGCAGAAATTGCCCAAAGATGTGCAGAAATCGAGCAAAGGAGAGCTGAGCTTGAGGATAAAAAACAAGAGCTTTTGAACCGCTTGAACAAATAGAGTTTCGCAAGTATTATGCTTACAAATTACTTGAGCAATTAACTAAAATATAAACCCTGCCTTTATATCTAGGCAGGGTTTATATTTTAGAAATTCACGTAGGTTGTTTCGGTTTTTACATACCCAGTATAGTTTGAGTTTCTATAGTATTCAGTGATAAACTTCCATTTTCTTTGAGCAACATGGATATAAGTACTTGTTATGTAGTATGGATATGGACTTTGTGAATCCAAGTAAGCCTGATAAGCTTGTATACCCCAAAATGCTCCACCAATTATTGCACCCCATGGACCCCCCAATACAGCACCTATCTTACCAATTATAAAACTTAGTCCAGCATCAGCCATGAAATTAGCGAATGTGTTAGCTTCTTTATTCCCATGTATTGTGTTGACGTAATTCCAAACATTAGGATCGTATGATCTAAAAGATATATTTAGGTCGATTTCATTCTTTTGATAATCCATATAAAATGACCCATTGATATAGACACCATCAGCACGTTGTTCAATAGTGTCTACACTTCCATCTGGATTGACCACCTCAAGAACTTCATCACTTAAAATATTTACTTGCGTATCTCCGAACCGCACTGATGAGCCATTCTTAAACTGAGTCTCACCAGATACAACTTTAGAGTTTGCCGATAAGCTATCATCAGCAAAAACAGCAAGCGACGGGGAAATGCTAGACATACAGAAAACAGACATAGCTAGCAAACACATGCATTTAGACATCTTAGACATAACGGAAACTCCTTTGTATTTTTGATTTTTTTCAACTTTTATTATACAATAAAACCAAATAAAAAGAAAGCGGTAACAATATGCTTAATGCGAAAATTTTTTATATATTTTTATATTTGATCGTTATCGAAACTACAGGCTTGTTGTTGTTGAAAAACGGTCTTGAAAGAGGTTATTTAGATACAGGAGCTATCATCCTCGCAGTTTTTTCATTTGCTTTTTACAACCTATGTTCATTCGCTTGGGTCTGCTCTACAATAAAAAACAATAAAAAATAAATAGACGTATTTTCAAAAAAAGATTACATATTTATCTAAGCAAAACGACGATTTAAATCGTCGTTTTTTTGTATAACTCCCCCTGAAATTTATTTTAATTATGCAGATTTCACGTATTTTTGGTGCTGAGACAACGATTCTGAGAGCTTTTCAGACTTTTTTGCGACCTATCCCCTATCATTAGAAAAGCTTAGAGCGCCAAAGGATTTTACCTGATAATATGCGCTTTTTTGATTATGAAAATTAATAGATAAACATGGCATCGCCAAAGCTAAAGAAGCGGTAGTGTTCTTGGATGGCATGGTGGTAGGCATCTAATACTAATTCGCGGCCTGCAAAGGCAGAAACCAACATGACCAGAGTTGATTTTGGCAGGTGGAAGTTGGTTGAGAAGGCATCCACGACCTTCCATTCATAGCCAGGTTTGATAAAGATATTGGTCCAGCCAGAATCTGCTTGGATTTGCCCATCAAACTTGGAACCAATAGTCTCCAAGGTGCGGATAGAAGTGGTTCCGACAGCGATGACACGACCACCGTTTTCTTTAACAGAGCGAAGAGTGGCAGCAGCTTCCTCAGAAAGTTGGTAGAATTCTGAGTGCATTTCATGTTCGTCCAAATTGTCAACTGAAACAGGTCTAAATGTTCCAAGCCCGACATGAAGAGTCAGATAGACTAGATGAACACCCTTAGCTTGGATTTCTGCCAGCAGTTCTTTAGTGAAGTGTAGTCCAGCAGTTGGTGCTGCAGCAGAGCCACTTTCCTTGGCGTAAACGGTTTGATAACGTTCGCGGTCATCCAGTTTTTCATGGATATAAGGCGGTAGTGGCATTTCACCTAGACTTTCCAAAACTTCTAGGAAAATTCCTTGGTATTCAAAGCGGACAATACGGCCCCCGTGAGTCAATTCTTCCGTAACAACAGCGCTGAGACGGCCATCACCAAAGCTGACACGAGTACCAACCTTGAGGCGTTTGGCAGGTTTAGCCAGAACTTCCCACTCATCTCCATTAGTATTTTTGAGCAGGAGAAGTTCCACATGACCTCCAGTTTCTTCCTTTTGACCATAGAGGCGGGCAGGGAGAACGCGAGTGTCGTTCATGACAAGGGCGTCACCAGGTTCCAGCATATCAATAATAGAGTGGAAGTGTTTATCCTGCATTTTTCCAGTCTCACGGTTGACAATGAGGAGTTTAGAAGCATCCCGTTTTTCAAGGGGTGTTTGGGCAATCAATTCCTCAGGCAAGTGGAAATCAAAATCAGCTGTATTCATATATCTGTTCATTCTTTCTAAGTTCTAATCCTATCCATTATAACATGTTTCAAGTATAGTCGCTCTTTTTTTAGAAATTAAATCGTTTTCACTTGACAAAAATTGGTCTATACCATATAATAAATATAGATTAAACGGAGGATGAAAAGATGAAAGTTATTAAAGTTGAAAACCAAGTCGAAGGTGGAAAAGTTGCTTTTGAGATTTTGAAGGAAAAATTGGTTAATGGTGCTCAAACATTGGGACTTGCGACAGGAAGCAGCCCACTTGAATTTTACAAGGAAATTGTTGAGAGTGACCTTGATTTTTCAAATCTAACCAGTGTCAACCTTGATGAGTATGTGGGGCTTGATGGGGACAACCCACAGTCTTATCGTTACTTCATGCAAGAAAACTTGTTTAACCAAAAACCATTTAAAGAAAGTTTCTTACCTCGTGGGGTTAAGGACAATGCTGAAGCTGAAGTTGAACGCTACAACCAAATTTTGGCTGACCATCCAGTTGACCTCCAAATCTTGGGAATCGGTCGCAATGGACATATCGGATTTAATGAACCAGGAACTGCCTTTGATAGCCAGACACACCTTGTAGAACTTGATCAGTCTACTATTGAAGCCAATGCGCGCTTCTTTGACAAGATTGAAGACGTCCCAACCCAAGCCATTTCAATGGGGATTAAAAATATCTTGGATGCCAAGTCAATCCTTCTCTTTGCTTACGGTGAATCAAAAGCAGAAGCCATTGCTGGAACAGTATCAGGCCCAGTGACTGAGAGTCTACCAGCAAGTAGCCTGCAAAATCACCCTGATGTGACCATCATCGCAGATGCTGAAGCGCTTAGCTTACTTGAAAAATAAAAAACGAAACCCTTCAGTTTCTTCTATCTGAGTGCTTTAAACTCTTATATAAATGGAAGAAAAAATCAAAATTAAACCGCATTTTTTCTTGACAATTATTATTTTTACGTGTAAAATAGAATAGATCTTGAACTTGAAGGGAGTGAAAAAAATGTCTAAAACAGTAGTACGTAAGAATGAATCTCTTGACGACGCACTTCGTCGTTTCAAACGTGCGGTTACTAAAGCTGGTACTCTTCAAGAAACACGCAAACGTGAATTCTATGAAACCTTCTGTAAAACGTAAACGTAAATCAGAAGCAGCTCGTAAACGTAAAAAATTCTAATTAGAAATGAAAGGCTAGAGAAATCTAGTCCTTTTTCTTTTAATACTCTTCGAAAATCTCTTCAAACCACGTCAACGTCGCCTTGACGTAGATATGGTTACTGACTTCGTCAGTTTCATCTACAACCTCAAAGCAGTGCTTTGAGCTGACTTCGTCAGTCTTATCTACAACCTCAAAACGGTGTTTTGAGCAACCTGCGGCTAGTTTCCTAGTTTGCTCTTTGATTTTCATTGAGTATAAATAAATACTCCAAAGCCTGCAAAAATCTCAAATATCCTCTTACAATTTGATATAATAGTAAAAAGAACTCGATTGAAGGAGGAAATGATGTCGGTTTTAGTAAAAGAAGTGATTGAAAAGCTTAGACTAGACATTGTCTATGGCGAACCAGAATTGCTTGAAAAGGAAATCAATACAGCGGATATTACGCGACCTGGTCTTGAAATGACAGGCTATTTTGATTACTATACACCAGAGCGGATCCAGCTCTTGGGGATGAAGGAATGGTCCTATCTTGTTTCGATGTCCTCTCACAACCGTTACCAAGTCTTGAAAAAAATGTTTCTACCTGAGACACCTGCGGTTATTGTTGCTCGTGGTTTGGTAGTTCCAGAGGAAATGTTAAAGGCAGCCAGAGAGTGTAAGATTGCCATCTTAACTAGCCGTACAGCTACTAGTCGTTTGTCTGGAGAGTTATCTAGTTATCTGGATTCTCGTTTGGCAGAACGTACCAGTGTGCACGGAGTTTTGATGGATATCTATGGGATGGGTGTCTTGATTCAAGGTGATAGTGGAATCGGTAAGAGTGAGACAGGTTTAGAGCTTGTCAAACGTGGTCACCGCTTGGTAGCTGATGACCGTGTCGATATCTTTGCCAAGGATGAGATTACTCTTTGGGGTGAACCAGCTGAAATCTTGAGACACCTGATTGAAATTCGTGGGGTTGGGATTATCGATGTCATGAGCCTCTACGGTGCCAGTGCTGTCAAGGACTCTTCACAAGTCCAGCTGGCTGTTTATTTGGAAAATTACGATACGCATAAGACTTTTGATCGTCTTGGGAACAATGCAGAGGAATTAGAAATTTCTGGCGTAGCTATTCCTCGTATCCGTATCCCAGTTAAAACAGGTCGTAATATCTCTGTCGTGATTGAGGCAGCTGCCATGAATTATCGTGCTAAGGAAATGGGCTTTGATGCGACGCGTTTGTTCGAAGAACGCTTGACAAATCTTATTGCTCAAAATGAGTGCCTAATGCTTGATCCAATTGCTATTCATCTAGGCCCTCTAGCCATTCGTTGGTATGCCTTATGTATTGTGACAGGCTTGATTCTGGCGGTCTATTTGACCATGAAAGAAGCGCCTAGAAAGAAGATCATACCAGACGATATTTTAGATTTTATCTTAGTAGCCTTTCCTTTGGCTATTTTAGGAGCTCGTCTCTACTATGTCATTTTCCGTTTTGATTACTATAGTCAGAATTTGGGAGAGATTTTTGCCATTTGGAATGGTGGTTTGGCCATTTACGGAGGTTTGATTACTGGGGCTCTTGTACTCTATATCTTTGCTGATCGTAAACTCATTAATACTTGGGATTTTCTAGACATTGCGGCGCCTAGCGTCATGATTGCCCAAAGTCTGGGCCGCTGGGGCAATTTCTTTAACCAAGAAGCCTACGGTGCAGCAGTGGATAATCTGGATTATCTACCTGGCTTTATCCGTGACCAGATGTATATTGAGGGGAGCTACCGTCAGCCGACCTTTCTTTATGAGTCTTTATGGAATCTGCTTGGCTTTGCCTTGATTCTGATTTTCAGACGAAAATGGAAGAGTCTCAGACGAGGTCATATCACTGCTTTCTACTTAATTTGGTATGGTTTCGGTCGCATGGTCATCGAAGGCATGCGGACAGATAGCCTCATGTTCTTTGGTCTTCGAGTGTCTCAATGGCTATCAGTTGTCCTTATCGGTCTCGGTATTTTTATCATTCTATATCAAAATCGAAAGAAGGCCCCTTTCTATATTACAGAGGAGGAAAACTAAATGTTAGAAGTTGCATATATTCTTGTAGCCCTTGCTTTGATTGTCTTTTTAGTGTATCTAATTATTACTGTACAAAAGCTTGGACGTGTTATCGATGAAACAGAAAAGACGATTAAAACCTTGACTTCAGATGTGGATGTGACCTTGCATCATACCAATGAATTGCTGGCTAAGGTCAATGTCTTGGCAGATGATATTAATGTCAAGGTGGCAACGATTGATCCACTCTTTAGTGCAGTTGCAGATTTGTCTCTATCTGTTTCAGACCTTAATGACCATGCGCGTGTCTTGAGCAAGAAAGCTTCATCAGCTGGTTCAAAAACACTCAAGACTGGTGCAAGTTTGTCAGCTCTTCGTCTTGCAAGTAAATTTTTCAAAAAATAAAAAAGGAGAATTCTTATGGGTAAACTATCCTCAATCCTTTTAGGAACCGTTTCAGGTGCAGCTCTTGCCTTGTTTTTAACAAGTGATAAGGGAAAACAAGTTTGCAGTCAGGCTCAAGATTTTCTAGATGATTTGAGAGAAGATCCTGAGTATGCCAAGGAGCAAATCTGTGAAAAATTGACAGAAGTCAAGGAGCAGGCTACAGATTTTGTTCTGAAAACCAAAGAACAGGTTGAGTCAGGTGAAATCACTGTGGACAGTGTACTTGCTCAAGCCAAATCATGTGCTCGTCAAGCGACAGAAGCATCAAAAGATCGATTCAATAATCTTAAGGAGCAATGGCAAGAAAAGGTCGAAACTCTTGATGAATCAGAAGAGATTGTGATTGACATTAGAGACGAAAAAATCTAGATTTGAGAGAGAGGGAAACCTCTCTTTTTTATCTAAAACAATATAACATATTGATATTTTATGAATAATTAAAAATTTCCAACTTTTATTGGTAAATTCCCAAACTAACTTCCACTGCTAATCCAAGTGGAAGTTAGTCTGATAAAAATCATAAAAACCAGTAGAATTCCGTGTCAGGGTAAGTTCCACTGGTTTTAATACTGCTTGATTTCATCGCTTTTGTAGCCGAAAGGAATCGGAAAAAAGAGCGCACAAAAACCTCTCATCTGAAAGCGTTTCAAATTAAGTTCCGCTATGGTGGAAGTTAGTGTGAGACGTTTGAATGGGTTTTTAGGTTAGTTTTTAGAACTTATGTTGGAGTAATGTAGAAGACTGACAGACGTCTTCTGCAGGTATTTTAGAAATACCGAGAAGCTTAGGAATCTCTTCTCCATAAGTAAAGGCAAAAAGTTCATAGGCTGACTTTCCATTCAAAGCAACGCGTTTGACGCTGTTGACATGCGAACAAACTAGATTGATGTCCTCCTGAGTTAAGTTGTCAAAAGAAGTTCCCTTAGGTAGAATGTCGCGAATTAGTGTGTGATTTTTCTCAATTCTCCCTTTCTGGTCAGAGCGATTAGGATCACAAAAGAAAAGTTTACTCTCTCCTCGAACATCCATTTCGATGTCATCAACCCTGGCAAACTCTCCACCATTATCTGTGAGGATGACAGGAAAGAGTTGACAGAAATCTTTATCCGCTTGGTGAAGGGTGTTCTTGATATCATAGAGGTGTTTAGTAACCTCAAGGGCAGTTTTATTATCCAGAAGCCTAGCGAAGATAAAGTTACAGAAAGAGAGATTGAAGGTGAGTAGTACTTTACCTCCCATCCTGCCCATAACGGTGTCCATTTCCAGCCAAGAGTCTAGTTGATTCAGTGCTAAATAGTTTTGGAAATCCTCATAGGAACGTCCTTTTTTAGCTTCTTTAGGGATGGAAGGTAGCTTACTTTTCCGTCTTTCTTTGAATTTAACGGCTCTGACTAGGTCAATAGGAGCGATAGATAGGGTATCCTTTTTCGGATATGTCGATAGACAGTTGAGGAGCTGACATCAAGGTTATGAGTTTTGAGGATATGATAGATGTGTTGTCCCTTTTTAACCCCATCAGAAATGACTTTGTCCATGTCCCAGAAGGTCTTGGAATTGAGGGGAGTTCCTTCACGAGATTCAACAAGAGTTTGTTCGTATTGTTTTTGAGCTTGTTTAGCGAGGTAGAAAATCTTCTTATAGCCACAATTTTGTCTTCTTTTAGGACAGTCATTACAGACAAAGGGAGCTTTATCAAGTAGAGGGCAAGGAAGGTTATGGCATGTAGACTCTCGGACTTGTCTGTTTCGTTTGACTTCTTTGGAAACAGTAGTTGGGTCTTTTAGAATAAGTTGTCCGATAGCTTTGAAGGTTTCACCGCGCTCTAAGCCTAATTGAATATCATTACGGTCTGAAAGGGTAAGGTGTTTATGTTTTGTCATAGTAGACCTCATTTCTAACTCAAACGTCTCATACTTAATTCCACCATAAAAATTCGTTTTAGACTAATTTCCACTTCGGTTGGGCAAATGGAAGTTACTTTGAGAAGTTACCTCCAACTTTTATTGACGAAAGAAGCTTGTTTTTTGTTGTGTAAATATATTAAAAATGGTATAATTGAGCTGTGATAGCTGTGATAGCTGTGATAGCTGTGATAGCTGTGATAGCTGTGATAGCTGTGATGTGTAAAATGCTCATCATAGTGATTTTTATGGTTATATTCCTACTTGGGATTAGCTATAAGAATTGCTTTTTAATTTGATTTTGTGTTTTGACATAAGGAGGAAAAATGGAAAACAAATCGAATTCACTAAGTAGAGTAGAGCGTCACCAACGTGAAAAGGTTCTACGCTTCTCTATTCGTAAATATAGCTTTGGTGCGGCTTCAGTAGCTGTTGCAGCACTGATGTTTTTGGGTGCGCGCGTTGCTAGTGCGGATAGTGTAATTGAAAATAATTCACAAAATACCACAGATGTGGTTAAACAGAAAGATAAGGATAAATCACTTGCAGAGATTCAACAACCTACCGATAACAAAGTAGAGGCTGCACAGAATCCTTCGGAAAAGGAAATGGCAACTAATATTGAAAGCGTTGTCAAATCGGTTGATAAAGCGAATTTAAGAAAAGTAGTTGAAGAGTTAAATGCTACTCTTTCATCGAAATCAAATCTTGACAACTCAGTTATTTCTCCGATTAAGGACAGAGTTCAAAAAGGACAAGCCTTACTAGATAGTGATACTGCAACACAGAAGGATGTAAATGACCTACTTTCCCTTTTAGAAAATGATTTAACTGTTTTATCAAATGCTACTAAAGAATCAAGCAAGGTTCAAGAAACTACAACTGAGAATAAGACTGAAATCAGAGATAATAAAACTGCTTCTGAACTAAGTGAAGCTGATAAAACTATTTCAGATAAGAAAGAATCACTAAAATTGTCTGCTGAACAATTACAAGCAGCGGTTCTTGAGCTTCCTGAACATGAATCAACTAAAGAAGTATTTGAAAAAGCTAACGAACTCTTGGGATTAGCCCAAGGGGTTATTCAGAATACAACGATTTCTCCTAATGATATTGAAGATCTAACAAAGCGAGTGAAGAGAATGTTTATTTCTGTTAAAAACGCTACAACGCGTTTAAATTCAGGGAAACGTGATACTCGTAATGGTCAGAGTATGGAATCAGGGACAAGTAATAGAGCCGCAGCTGTATCTCAAAATTGGACTTCTGAAAGAAATATTTTAAGTTACCAACGCTTTCGTGTTTCTGATTTTGATGGGAATCTCCAAAACGGAAATAGACAACTAGCGGAAAACAAAGTTGATATGACAGCTCGTTTCGAAACTATTAATGGAAGTAAGTATGTCGTTTATGATGTGTTCTTTAATAATGACGGGCGTGTGATGGGTGGAAGTACTCATGAAGTGTTTTATAAATTGATTTTGCAGCCTGAAATTTTAGATTTAAACCCTAATGGAACCTACAAAAGTGATACATTAAGGGACTTGAAATTTGAAATATATCAAAAAAATGGGAATAGCGGAACTTTATCTCAAATCCAGGGAATTTTTCTAAAAAGCAAACAGTAAATTTTGATTTCTTAAAAGATAGTGTAACTAGGGAAGGATTAACATATAAAAATACCTTAGACATTCGTCACACTAATGACTCTTATGGATTAGATATGAAAGATACTTTTAAAAGTAACAGAAATGATCCGTTTTTAGCAATGGCTGTATCAAGAAATAGTGTGTACGGCAGATGGTCATATGGTTTCGGTGTGACAACTCTTAACGATAGAGATGCTGTGCATATGCAAGTAAAGGCTAAGTTAAAGCAAGGTGTAACAGAAGAAAAGGTAAAAGAAGCTTATACATTAGCAGTGGCTGGAACTCAGAGACCAACAACAAACCAATCTTATGTATTTGTATCGGGAAAAAATGCTAGTGAGAACTATACAAATGTACCAGATAGACCAGTAGTGCCAACCGTTCAACAAAATGAAGAATATCGGATTAAAGGTAAAGAAGTCACAAAGACAGTTGGGGAAACTATTGAGAATGTAAGTAATCCTGTATCATCAGGTTTTGTAGTCCGAAATGATAACACTACACACTTCCCTAGTGATGTGAGGTGGAGTTGGCCAAATGGACAACCCAATACTAATACTGCTGGAGTATTTAATTATCGTGTCACTGCCAACTATTATGATAATTCATCAAATTCGACAAACGTAACACTAAAAGTAAAGCCTAAAAAACCGATTATTAATGCCAGCGATGTAGAACATAAAAAAGGTTTAGCTGGACAATCGATTAGAGTGGATGTAGGAAGTGGAGTTAAAGCTAATTCTATAGTGAAGTTGTATGATGGAACTAAAGTTATTGGGGAAGGGAGAACAACTGGTACAACAGCTACTGTTATTGTTTCGAAAGCTTTGTCTGGTAATCCTATTACAGCAGAGACAATCGTAAATCATGGTGGGGAAGTGACTTCTGTTCGAAGTGATGCTGTAAGAGCTACAGAGGCTCCTGATAATGTAGCACCAAAAGTATTATTTAATGGAAAAGAATTAACACAAAATGCAGATAATACTCGTTTTATTATTTATCGTGGAGCAAATTTCAATCCTACATTTAGAGTTCAAGATGACAAGAATAATGTCACTTTATCTATTACAGATCTTCCAAAAGGTATTGCAAATGTTTCGAAAAGTGGAAATAAGGAGTTCAATTATACAATTACAGGAGACCCTGTAGCAGTTGATGCTCCGCTTGAAGAAAGAATTGCAACTGTGACGGCGACGGATGGTCATAATAGAGTAACATATAAATTTAAATATCGTATTGTTGATATTCAAGCAAAAAATAGTACGACAGAAAATCGAATTCTAGGAAGTACATTAGGAAATCCTCATGATCACTTCAAAGTGGCAGAAAGTACTACTGCAGATAGTGATAAGTACTATCCAACTAATATGCAGTTTAAATGGTTTAATTCTAGTACTTTTTCATTTACTGATAGTGATAAGAACACAAAATTAAATGAAGTAGGAACTATTACTAAGTACATTGCTACGGCTGTATTCCCTGGTGTGAAGAATACGAAAGAAATAGATGGTGTAAATTATACAATCTATTCACCTGCTCAAAAACCAGTACAAATGACGTTTAATGTGACGGATAATGTTAAACCAACAGTTAAGTTAGTACAAAATAACCAAGATACAACACTTTCAGAATCAACTCCAGAAGCAAGAGTGCCGAAAGTAACTGTATATCGTGGTGAAAAAGCCGAAATCACTGTAAAAGCTTCAGATAATACAGGAAAACTATCAAGATTCGCTACATCAGGGTTACCAAGTGGAGTAACAGAAACTGGAGTAAGTTCAAGTGATAGTGCAACAGATGCAGCACCTTTAGCTCATACATTATCTGGTAAAGTGGCAACGAATACAGCGTTAGGAGATAAAGTATTAACAGTTGTAGCTTCAGATAAAACAACTCCAACGAATACAACAACTGTTAAATTCAAATTAGATGTTAAAGCTCAAAACGAGAAATATACACCAACAGCAGGAACAACACCAGTAGCTGTAAATAATATTGGAAGTATTAGTCCTTCAGATTTAGAAAAAATTAAAAACTCTGTAACAGTGCCAAATCTTTCACAAGAAGCAAGGAATTCTGGCGGTGTAACAACATCATTGAAGAACCATGGAGCTGTGACAACAGCTGGTGGTAAAAAATATGTCACTGTAGAAGTAACATATCCAGATGGAAGTAAAGATGAAGTGCCAGTTGAAGTACAACAAAATACAAATGTTGTAAAACGTCCAATTATTAACTTGAAACAAGGTGAAACACTTTCAGCGGCAGAAATGAAGACCATTGTTGAGTTGCAAGATGGATCTAGCAAACTTCCTTTACCAGCTGATGCTGTTGTAACAGCAACGTTTAACACGAATACTGTAAAAGATGGAAACTGGACGAATATTACAGTTCGATTCAATGGTGGAACTACTAAAACAGTTAGTGTTAATTATAATGTTAAGGCTACGTTCCCAGTAGCTAACACTGTTTATGATTTCAGAGGAGTTACTAGAACTAATGATTCTGAAAGTAACTACTATATAAACAAAGGTCTTCCAAATGGAATGAACTGGTTTGTTAAGAAAGGAACTGAAACTAAACCTAATGCAAAAATTCAAACTTACTTGGCAACAGATGGTTTAGGTAAGACAGATTATACATTTGGAGCTTATTATGCAGCTAGCAGATTTAACGATAATGAGTCTAATATTAATTTAAAATTAAAACATGAGGGAACTGTTTCTCACCATGTTTACGATGTGATGGCTGCAGCTAATAAGATTACTGTTAATAATGGAGCAACATTAACTGAAGCGAATGCGAAAGCTGCTGTTACTAAGGTTGCAGGCTCAGAAGATTTACCAGCAGGGACAACTTATGAGTGGGTTGCCGATGAAATGGTACAGCATTAACTAATAAAACAGTTACTGAGTTTGGAGAAGCAACACGTTATGTAAAAGTGACATTACCAAAATCTCAAGAAACTAGCGATAATTCCCCAGCAGCAACACAACGTCAATCTAGCAAAATTATTAGAGTAACTGTGAAGGTTAACGAAACGGTTAAACCAACAGTTAAATTAGTGCAAAATAACCAAGATATAACCCTTTCAGAATCGACAACAACAAACGCATTACCGAAAGTAACTGTATATCGTGGTGAGAAAGCCGAAATCACTGTAAAAGCTTCAGATAATACAGGAAAACTATCAAGATTCGCTACATCAGGATTACCAAGTGGAGTAACAGAAACTGGAGCAAGTTCAAGTGATAGTGCAACAGATGCAGCACCTTTAGCTCATACATTATCTGGTAAAGTGGCAACGAATACAGCGTTAGGAGATAAAGTATTAACAGTTGTAGCTTCAGATAAAACAACTCCAACGAATACAACTACTGTTAAATTCAAATTAGATGTTAAAGCTCAAAATGAGAAATATACACCGACAGCAGGAACAACTGTAACAGTAGGAAATATCGGTACAATTAGTCAACCAGATGAAGATAAAATCAAAAATGCTGTAACAGTACCAGCTCTTTCAGAAGAAGCTACTCGAGATGGAGTTACAAAAAGACTGAAAGATAATGGTAGAGTTACTGCTAAGAATGGTAAGAACTATGTTACTGTAGAAGTAATTTATCCAGATAGAAGTAAAGATGAAGTAGACGTAGCTGTAGAAGAAGTGCTAAAAGCAGGTGAGAAAAATCCTACAAACCCAGCAGTAGAAGGTCAACCATATACAAGCAATGAAAAAGTCATCAATCCAAATAAACCAGGAACAAGGGTAACACCAACACCAACGAATGGATTGACAGTAGGAACCGATGGAAAAGTCACAGGAAAACCAACTGGTATCAAATGGACTGGCGATGAAACATCTAAGACAGTGAATATTCCAGTAACGGTCAGCCGTACAGGAGATACCCCAGTCACCGTAACGATTCCAGTAGTGGTACAAAGAGACTTAGATGGCGATGGCAAACCAGACGTATCAGATGATGATATTGATGGCGATGGTATTCCAAATGACCAAGACCCAGCTCCACGAGTGAAAGATGGATTAACATCAGGTAAAGTAACACCGACAAACAAAGCAGTAGATGGACAACCATATACAAGCAAGGAAAAAGTCATCAATCCAAATAAACCAGGAACAACGGTAACACCAACACCAACAAATGGTTTAACAATTGATGGAACAAGCGGCAAAGTTACAGGAACACCAACAGGTATCACATGGACTGGCGATGAAACAGAGAAGACAGTGAATATTCCAGTAACGGTCAGCCGTACAGGAGATACCCCAGTCACCGTAACCATTCCAGTAGTGGTCCAACGAGACTTAGATGGCGACGGCACACCAGACGTATCAGATGATGATATTGATGGCGACGGTATTCCAAATGACCAAGACCCAGCTCCACGAGTGAAAGATGGATTAACATCAGGAAAAAGTAACACCGACAAACAAAGCAGTAGATGGACAACCATATACAAGCAATGAAAAAAAGTCATCAATCCAAATAAACCAGGAACAACGGTAACACCAACACCAACAAATGGTTTAACAATTGATGGAACAAGCGGCAAAGTTACAGGAACACCAACAGGCTTAACATGGAATGGCGATGACACAGAACAAACAGTCAATATTCCAGTAGTCATCACAAAAGGAAATGAAACAGTTAACGTAACCATTCCAGTAGTGGTCCAACGAGACTTAGATGGCGACGGCACACCAGACGTATCAGATGATGATATTGATGGCGACGGTATTCCAAATGACCAAGACCCAGCTCCACGAGTGAAAGATGGATTAACATCAGGAAAAGTAACACCGACAAACAAAGCAGTAGATGGACAACCATATACAAGCAATGAAAAAGTCATCAATCCAAATAAACCAGGAACAACGGTAACACCAACACCAACAAATGGTTTAACAATTGATGGAACAAGCGGTAAAGTTACAGGAACACCAACAGGCTTAACATGGAATGGCGATGACACAGAACAAACAGTCAATATTCCAGTAACGGTCAGCCGAACAGGAGACACCCCAGTCACCGTAACCATTCCAGTAGTGGTCCAACGAGACTTAGATGGCGACGGCAAACCAGACGTATCAGATGATGATATTGATGGCGACGGTATTCCAAATGACCAAGACCCAGCTCCACGAGTGAAAGGTGATTTAACAGCAGGCAAAGTAAATCCTACAAACCCAGCAGTAGAAGGTCAACCTTATACAAGTACTGAAAAAGTCATCAATCCAAATAAACCAGGAACAACGGTAACACCAACACCAACAAATGGTTTAACAATTGATGGAACAAGTGGCAAAGTTACAGGAACACCAACAGGTATCACATGGACTGGCGATGAAACATCTACAACAGTGAATATTCCAGTGACGGTCAGCCGTACAGGAGACACCCCAGTCACCGTAACCATTCCAGTAGTGGTCCAACGAGACTTAGATGGCGACGGAACACCAGACGTATCAGATGATGATATTGATGGCGACGGTATTCCAAATGACCAAGACCCAGCTCCACGAGTGAAAGATGGTTTAACAGCAGGAAAAGTAACACCGACAAACCCAGCAGTAGATGGACAACCATATACAAGCAATGAAAAAGTCATCAATCCAAATAAACCAGGAACAACGGTAACACCAACACCAACAAATGGTTTAACAATTGATGGAACAAGCGGTAAAGTTACAGGAACACCAACAGGCTTAACATGGAATGGCGATGACACAGAACAAACAGTCAATATTCCAGTAACGGTCAGCCGAACAGGAGACACCCCAGTCACCGTAACCATTCCAGTAGTGGTCCAACGAGACTTAGATGGCGACGGCAAACCAGACGTATCAGATGATGATATTGATGGCGACGGTATTCCAAATGACCAAGACCCAGCTCCACGAGTGAAAGGTGATTTAACAGCAGGCAAAGTAAATCCTACAAACCCAGCAGTAGAAGGTCAACCTTATACAAGTACTGAAAAAAAGTCATCAATCCAAATAAACCAGGAACAACGGTAACACCAACACCAACAAATGGTTTAACAATTGATGGAACAAGTGGCAAAGTCACAGGAAAACCAACTGGTATCGAATGGACTGGCGATGAAACATCTACAACAGTGAATATTCCAGTGACGGTCAGCCGTACAGGAGACACCCCAGTCACCGTAACCATTCCAGTAGTGGTCCAACGAGACTTAGATGGCGACGGAACACCAGACGTATCAGATGATGATATTGATGGCGACGGTATTCCAAATGACCAAGACCCAGCTCCACGAGTGAAAGATGGTTTAACAGCAGGAAAAGTAACACCGACAAACCCAGCAGTAGATGGACAACCATATACAAGCAATGAAAAAAAGTCATCAATCCAAATAAACCAGGAACAACGGTAACACCAACACCAACAAATGGTTTAACAATTGATGGAACAAGCGGTAAAGTTACAGGAACACCAACAGGCTTAACATGGAATGGCGATGACACAGAACAAACAGTCAATATTCCAGTAACGGTCAGCCGAACAGGAGACACCCCAGTCACCGTAACCATTCCAGTAGTGGTCCAACGAGACTTAGATGGCGACGGCAAACCAGACGTATCAGATGATGATATTGATGGCGACGGTATTCCAAATGACCAAGACCCAGCTCCACGAGTGAAAGGTGATTTAACAGCAGGCAAAGTAAATCCTACAAACCCAGCAGTAGAAGGTCAACCTTATACAAGTACTGAAAAAAAGTCATCAATCCAAATAAACCAGGAACAACGGTAACACCAACACCAACAAATGGTTTAACAATTGATGGAACAAGTGGCAAAAGTCACAGGAAAACCAACTGGTATCGAATGGACTGGCGATGAGACAGAGAAGACAGTGAATATTCCAGTAACGGTCAGCCGTACAGGAGATACCCCAGTCACCGTAACCATTCCAGTAGTGGTCCAACGAGACTTAGATGGCGACGGCAAACCAGACGTATCAGATGATGATATTGATGGCGACGGTATTCCAAATGACCAAGACCCAGCTCCACGAGTGAAAGATGGATTAACATCAGGCAAAGTAAATCCTACAAACCCAGCAGTAGATGGACAACCATATACAAGCAATGAAAAAGTCATCAATCCAAATAAACCAGGAACAACGGTAACACCAACACCAACAAATGGTTTAACAATTGATGGAACAAGTGGCAAAGTTACAGGAACACCAACAGGCTTAACATGGAATGGCGATGACACAGAACAAACAGTCAATATTCCAGTAACGGTCAGCCGAACAGGAGACACCCCAGTCATCGTAACCATTCCAGTAGTGGTCCAACGAGACTTAGATGGCGACGGCACACCAGACGTATCAGATGATGATATTGATGGCGACGGTATTCCAAATGACCAAGACCCAGCTCCACGAGTGAAAGATGGTTTAACAGCAGGAAAAGTAACACCGACAAACAAAGCAGTAGATGGACAACCATATACAAGCAATGAAAAAGTCATCAATCCAAATAAACCAGGAACAACGGTAACACCAACACCAACAAATGGTTTAACAATTGATGGAACAAGCGGCAAAGTTACAGGAACACCAACAGGTATCACATGGACTGGCGATGAAACAGAGAAGACAGTGAATATTCCAGTAACGGTCAGCCGTACAGGAGATACCCCAGTCACCGTAACCATTCCAGTAGTGGTCCAACGAGACTTAGATGGCGACGGCACACCAGACGTATCAGATGATGATATTGATGGCGACGGTATTCCAAATGACCAAGACCCAGCTCCACGAGTGAAAGATGGATTAACATCAGGAAAAAGTAACACCGACAAACAAAGCAGTAGATGGACAACCATATACAAGCAAGGAAAAAAAGTCATCAATCCAAATAAACCAGGAACAACGGTAACACCAACACCAACAAATGGTTTAACAATTGATGGAACAAGCGGCAAAGTTACAGGAACACCAACAGGCTTAACATGGAATGGCGATGACACAGAACAAACAGTCAATATTCCAGTAGTCATCACAAAAGGAAATGAAACAGTTAACGTAACCATTCCAGTAGTGGTCCAACGAGACTTAGATGGCGACGGCACACCAGACGTATCAGATGATGATATTGATGGCGACGGTATTCCAAATGACCAAGACCCAGCTCCACGAGTGAAAGATGGATTAACATCAGGTAAAGTAACACCGACAAACAAAGCAGTAGATGGACAACCATATACAAGCAAGGAAAAAGTCATCAATCCAAATAAACCAGGAACAACGGTAACACCAACACCAACAAATGGTTTAACAATTGATGGAACAAGCGGCAAAGTTACAGGAACACCAACAGGTATCACATGGACTGGCGATGAAACAGAGAAGACAGTGAATATTCCAGTAACGGTCAGCCGTACAGGAGATACCCCAGTCACCGTAACCATTCCAGTAGTGGTCCAACGAGACTTAGATGGCGACGGCACACCAGACGTATCAGATGATGATATTGATGGCGACGGTATTCCAAATGACCAAGACCCAGCTCCACGAGTGAAAGATGGATTAACATCAGGAAAAGTAACACCGACAAACAAAGCAGTAGATGGACAACCATATACAAGCAATGAAAAAGTCATCAATCCAAATAAACCAGGAACAACGGTAACACCAACACCAACAAATGGTTTAACAATTGATGGAACAAGCGGCAAAGTTACAGGAACACCAACAGGTATCACATGGACTGGCGATGAAACAGAGAAGACAGTGAATATTCCAGTAACGGTCAGCCGTACAGGAGATACCCCAGTCACCGTAACCATTCCAGTAGTGGTCCAACGAGACTTAGATGGCGACGGCACACCAGACGTATCAGATGATGATATTGATGGCGACGGTATTCCAAATGACCAAGACCCAGCTCCACGAGTGAAAGATGGATTAACATCAGGAAAAGTAACACCGACAAACAAAGCAGTAGATGGACAACCATATACAAGCAAGGAAAAAAAGTCATCAATCCAAATAAACCAGGAACAACGGTAACACCAACACCAACAAATGGTTTAACAATTGATGGAACAAGCGGCAAAGTTACAGGAACACCAACAGGCTTAACATGGAATGGCGATGACACAGAACAAACAGTCAATATTCCAGTAGTCATCACAAAAGGAAATGAAACAGTTAACGTAACCATTCCAGTAGTGGTCCAACGAGACTTAGATGGCGACGGCACACCAGACGTATCAGATGATGATATTGATGGCGACGGTATTCCAAATGACCAAGACCCAGCTCCACGAGTGAAAGATGGATTAACATCAGGTAAAGTAACACCGACAAACAAAGCAGTAGATGGACAACCATATACAAGCAAGGAAAAAGTCATCAATCCAAATAAACCAGGAACAACGGTAACACCAACACCAACAAATGGTTTAACAATTGATGGAACAAGCGGCAAAGTTACAGGAACACCAACAGGTATCACATGGACTGGCGATGAAACAGAGAAGACAGTGAATATTCCAGTAACGGTCAGCCGTACAGGAGATACCCCAGTCACCGTAACCATTCCAGTAGTGGTCCAACGAGACTTAGATGGCGACGGCACACCAGACGTATCAGATGATGATATTGATGGCGACGGTATTCCAAATGACCAAGACCCAGCTCCACGAGTGAAAGATGGATTAACATCAGGAAAAGTAACACCGACAAACAAAGCAGTAGATGGACAACCATATACAAGCAATGAAAAAGTCATCAATCCAAATAAACCAGGAACAACGGTAACACCAACACCAACAAATGGTTTAACAATTGATGGAACAAGCGGCAAAGTTACAGGAACACCAACAGGCTTAACATGGAATGGCGATGACACAGAACAAACAGTCAATATTCCAGTAGTCATCACAAAAGGAAATGAAACAGTTAACGTAACCATTCCAGTAGTGGTCCAACGAGACTTAGATGGCGACGGCACACCAGACGTATCAGATGATGATATTGATGGCGACGGTATTCCAAATGACCAAGACCCAGCTCCACGAGTGAAAGATGGATTAACATCAGGAAAAGTAACACCGACAAACAAAGCAGTAGATGGACAACCATATACAAGCAATGAAAAAGTCATCAATCCAAATAAACCAGGAACAACGGTAACACCAACACCAACAAATGGTTTAACAATTGATGGAACAAGCGGTAAAAGTTACAGGAACACCAACAGGCTTAACATGGAATGGCGATGACACAGAACAAACAGTCAATATTCCAGTAACGGTCAGCCGAACAGGAGACACCCCAGTCACCGTAACCATTCCAGTAGTGGTCCAACGAGACTTAGATGGCGACGGCAAACCAGACGTATCAGATGATGATATTGATGGCGACGGTATTCCAAATGACCAAGACCCAGCTCCACGAGTGAAAGGTGATTTAACAGCAGGCAAAGTAAATCCTACAAACCCAGCAGTAGAAGGTCAACCTTATACAAGTACTGAAAAAAAGTCATCAATCCAAATAAACCAGGAACAACGGTAACACCAACACCAACAAATGGTTTAACAATTGATGGAACAAGTGGCAAAAGTTACAGGAACACCAACAGGTATCACATGGACTGGCGATGAAACATCTACAACAGTGAATATTCCAGTGACGGTCAGCCGTACAGGAGACACCCCAGTCACCGTAACCATTCCAGTAGTGGTCCAACGAGACTTAGATGGCGACGGAACACCAGACGTATCAGATGATGATATTGATGGCGACGGTATTCCAAATGACCAAGACCCAGCTCCACGAGTGAAAGATGGTTTAACAGCAGGAAAAGTAACACCGACAAACCCAGCAGTAGATGGACAACCATATACAAGCAATGAAAAAAAGTCATCAATCCAAATAAACCAGGAACAACGGTAACACCAACACCAACAAATGGTTTAACAATTGATGGAACAAGCGGTAAAGTTACAGGAACACCAACAGGCTTAACATGGAATGGCGATGACACAGAACAAACAGTCAATATTCCAGTAACGGTCAGCCGAACAGGAGACACCCCAGTCACCGTAACCATTCCAGTAGTGGTCCAACGAGACTTAGATGGCGACGGCAAACCAGACGTATCAGATGATGATATTGATGGCGACGGTATTCCAAATGACCAAGACCCAGCTCCACGAGTGAAAGGTGATTTAACAGCAGGCAAAGTAAATCCTACAAACCCAGCAGTAGAAGGTCAACCTTATACAAGTACTGAAAAAGTCATCAATCCAAATAAACCAGGAACAACGGTAACACCAACACCAACAAATGGTTTAACAATTGATGGAACAAGTGGCAAAGTCACAGGAAAACCAACTGGTATCGAATGGACTGGCGATGAAACATCTACAACAGTGAATATTCCAGTGACGGTCAGCCGTACAGGAGACACCCCAGTCACCGTAACCATTCCAGTAGTGGTCCAACGAGACTTAGATGGCGACGGAACACCAGACGTATCAGATGATGATATTGATGGCGACGGTATTCCAAATGACCAAGACCCAGCTCCACGAGTGAAAGATGGTTTAACAGCAGGAAAAGTAACACCGACAAACCCAGCAGTAGATGGACAACCTTATACAAGCAATGAAAAAAAGTCATCAATCCAAATAAACCAGGAACAACGGTAACACCAACACCAACAAATGGTTTAACAATTGATGGAACAAGCGGTAAAGTTACAGGAACACCAACAGGCTTAACATGGAATGGCGATGACACAGAACAAACAGTCAATATTCCAGTAACGGTCAGCCGAACAGGAGACACCCCAGTCACCGTAACCATTCCAGTAGTGGTCCAACGAGACTTAGATGGCGACGGCAAACCAGACGTATCAGATGATGATATTGATGGCGACGGTATTCCAAATGACCAAGACCCAGCTCCACGAGTGAAAGGTGATTTAACAGCAGGCAAAAGTAAATCCTACAAAACCCAGCAGTAGAAGGTCAACCTTATACAAGTACTGAAAAAAAGTCATCAATCCAAATAAACCAGGAACAACGGTAACACCAACACCAACAAATGGTTTAACAATTGATGGAACAAGTGGCAAAGTCACAGGAAAACCAACTGGTATCGAATGGACTGGCGATGAGACAGAGAAGACAGTGAATATTCCAGTAACGGTCAGCCGTACAGGAGATACCCCAGTCACCGTAACCATTCCAGTAGTGGTCCAACGAGACTTAGATGGCGACGGCAAACCAGACGTATCAGATGATGATATTGATGGCGACGGTATTCCAAATGACCAAGACCCAGCTCCACGAGTGAAAGATGGATTAACATCAGGAAAAGTAAATCCTACAAACCCAGCAGTAGATGGACAACCATATACAAGCAATGAAAAAGTCATCAATCCAAATAAACCAGGAACAACGGTAACACCAACACCAACAAATGGTTTAACAATTGATGGAACAAGTGGCAAAGTTACAGGAACACCAACAGGCTTAACATGGAATGGCGATGACACAGAACAAACAGTCAATATTCCAGTAACGGTCAGCCGAACAGGAGACACCCCAGTCATCGTAACCATTCCAGTAGTGGTCCAACGAGACTTAGATGGCGACGGCACACCAGACGTATCAGATGATGATATTGATGGCGACGGTATTCCAAATGACCAAGACCCAGCTCCACGAGTGAAAGATGGTTTAACAGCAGGAAAAGTAACACCGACAAACCCAGCAGTAGATGGACAACCATATACAAGCAATGAAAAAGTCATCAATCCAAATAAACCAGGAACAACGGTAACACCAACACCAACAAATGGTTTAACAATTGATGGAACAAGCGGTAAAGTTACCGGAACACCAACAGGCTTAACATGGAATGGCGATGACACAGAACAAACAGTCAATATTCCAGTAACGGTCAGCCGAACAGGAGACACCCCAGTCACCGTAACCATTCCAGTAGTGGTCCAACGAGACTTAGATGGCGACGGCACACCAGACGTATCAGATGATGATATTGATGGCGACGGTATTCCAAATGACCAAGACCCAGCTCCACGAGTGAAAGATGGTTTAACAGCAGGAAAAGTAACACCGACAAACCCAGCAGTAGATGGACAACCATATACAAGCAATGAAAAAGTCATCAATCCAAATAAACCAGGAACAACGGTAACACCAACACCAACAAATGGTTTAACAATTGATGGAACAAGCGGTAAAGTTACAGGAACACCAACAGGCTTAACATGGAATGGCGATGACACAGAACAAACAGTCAATATTCCAGTAACGGTCAGCCGAACAGGAGACACCCCAGTCACCGTAACCATTCCAGTAGTGGTCCAACGAGATGTAACAAAAACACCAACGTTTACAGTAGGTAACCAAGATCCAACAGACGGTCATGTAGATGTAACAGTAAGCGGCGTACCAGATGGCACAAAAGTGACATTACCAGGTGTTAATGGAGAGAAAGTCGTAACAGGTGGAAAAGTAACATTAACAAATGATGAATTACCAGAAACACCTCAGACCGGAAAAAGGACGTGCGCAAGAAGACGGCAAACTTCCAAAAGAAGGCACAAGTGACATCACAATTCCAGGTAAAATTTCAAGTTCAAAAGGTGAACCAGAAGTTCAAACAGAAACCCCAGACTACACAAATACAATTCCAGTTACGCCAGTCAAACCTGCTACTAATGATAATGGAGCTAAATCAAATGATTCTCAAAATGTATTGCCAAATACAGGAACAGAATCAAATGCGACTCTTGCATCTCTTGGACTTCTTGGACTATTGAGTGGATTTGGACTTGTAGCTCGCAAGAAAAAAGAAGACTAAAAATTTAGTCAAATGAACATTCATTCTTTTGTATTGTAAAGATAAGCTAGATTGTTTTTGGGAATCGTGTTCGTCATAAAATACAAAAAATGTTTAGATAAAGAAAGCGAACAATGCTAGGATTTTGTTAAACGGAATTCTAAGTATTGTTCGCTTTTGTGGTATAATAAGACTATGCAGAAGAAACCAACGTCAGCCTATGTGCACATCCCGTTTTGTACCCAGATTTGTTATTATTGTGACTTTTCAAAGGTCTTCATAAAAAATCAGCCTGTAGATAGTTATTTGGAACATCTGTTAGAAGAGTTTCGTTCTTATGATATTCAAAAGTTGCGAACCCTCTATATCGGTGGTGGGACACCGACAGCTTTATCAGCTCCGCAACTGGAGGTGTTATTGAATGGCTTGACTAAAAACTTGGACTTGTCTGCCTTGGAAGAGTTGACCATTGAAGCTAATCCAGGCGACTTGGATGCGGATAAGATTGCTGTTTTGAAAAACTCGACTGTCAATCGTGTTTCGCTAGGTGTGCAGACCTTTGATGATAAGATGCTGAAAAAGATTGGGCGCAGTCATTTGGAGAAGGATATTTATGAAAATATCGACCGCCTGAAACTGGCTGGTTTTGACAATGTCTCCATCGATTTGATTTATGCACTGCCAGGTCAGACCATGGAGCAAGTTAAGGACAATGTGGCTAAGGCCATTGGACTGGATATTCCCCATATGAGTCTGTATAGTTTGATTTTGGAAAACCACACGGTCTTTATGAACCGTATGCGACGAGGGAAATTGCCTCTGCCTAAGGAGGAACTGGAGGCTGAGATGTTTGAGTACATCATTGCAGAGCTGGAGCGAGCTGGTTTTGAGCATTATGAGATTTCCAATTTCTCCAAGCCTGGTTTTGAAAGTCGTCACAATCTCATGTACTGGGACAATGCTGAATACTATGGTATCGGTGCTGGGGCATCTGGTTATGTAAATGGAGTACGCTATAAAAACCACGGTCCGATTCGCCATTATCTAAGTGCAGTTGAGGAAGGCAATGCTCGGATCACAGAAGAGCACCTGAGTCAAAAAGAGCAAATGGAAGAAGAAATGTTCCTGGGCCTTCGCAAGAAATCAGGAGTCTCCATGGCGCGATTTGAGGAAAAATTTGGACGAACTTTCGATGGACTTTATGGAGAAATTGTCAGAGATTTGGTTCAACAAGGTCTCATGCAAATAGAGGGTGACCGAGTTCGCATGACAAAAAGAGGTCTCTTTTTGGGAGACACTGTAGCAGAACGATTTATTTTGGAGTAGAATGATGGGCTTAACTTATCAAATGAAAATGAAAATTCCTTTTGATATGGCTGATATGAACGGTCATATCAAACTTCCAGATGTGATTTTGCTATCCCTACAAGTTTCAGGGATGCAGTCTATTGAGTTAGGAGTTAGTGATAAGGCAATTTTGGAAGACTATAATCTAGTCTGGATTATCACAGATTATGATATTGAGGTGGTTCGTTTGCCTCGTTTTGCGGAAGAAATCACCATCGAAACGGAAGCTTTGAGCTACAATCGGCTCTTTTGCTACCGTCGCTTTACCATTTATGATGAAGCGGGGCAGGAGCTCATTCACATGATGGCGACCTTTGTTCTCATGGACCGAGACAGTCGAAAAGTCCATGCTGTTGAATCTGAGATTGTGGCTCCTTACCAGTCTGAGTTTGATAAAAAACTTATCCGTGGCCCAAAGTATGAGCCTTTGGAAGAGACAGTCAGCAAGGAGTACCATGTCCGTTTTTACGACTTGGATATGAATGGCCATGTCAATAATAGTAAATACCTGGATTGGATTTTTGAGGTCATGGGAGCAGATTTTTTGACCCACTATATTCCCAAGAAAATCAACCTCAAGTATGTCAAGGAAGTTCGACCAGGTGGGGTGATTACATCGGCTGTTGAACGGACTGGACTGGAAAGCAAGCATGAGATTACAAGCGACGGGGCTACCAATGCCCAAGCTATCATCACTTGGCAAGAAATGAAAAAGGATTAGAGAAAATATGAAATATAAAGGCTATTTAATTGATTTAGACGGAACCATTTATAAGGGGAAAGACAGAATCCCAGCAGGAGAGGCTTTTATCCATGAATTGCAAAAGCGGGACATTCCCTATCTCTTTGTGACCAACAATACAACCCGCACTCCTGAGAGTGTTCAGCAGATGTTGGCTCAGAATTTTAATATCGATACGCCCCTGTCGACTGTCTACACAGCAACTTTGGCGACTATCGATTATATGAATGACTTGGGGCTTGAAAAGACCGTCTATGTCATCGGAGAAGCAGGGCTCAAGGAAGCCATCAAGACGGCTGGATATGTTGAAGACAAGGAAAATCCTGCCTATGTGGTAGTAGGTCTGGACTGGCAAGTTGACTATGAAAAATTTGCCACAGCAACTCTGGCTATCCAAAAGGGTGCTCACTTTATTGGAACCAATCCTGACCTCAACATCCCGACAGAACGAGGGCTTTTACCAGGAGCAGGTTCGCTAGTAACTCTCCTTGAAGTAGCAACACGAGTGAAGCCTGTTTATATCGGAAAACCAAATGCCATCATTATGGACAAGGCAGTTGAGCACTTAGGCTTGGAACGTGAAGAGTTAATCATGGTTGGGGATAATTACTTGACTGATATTCGAGCTGGGATTGATAATGGCATTCCAACGCTCTTGGTAACGACTGGTTTTACCAAGGCAGAAGAAGTAGCTGGCCTGCCAATCGCACCGACTCATGTGGTTTCTAGCCTTGCGGAGTGGAACTTTGATGAAAACTAAACTGACCTTTTGGGGCTCTATGATTTTTCTCCTCTCCCTCTCAATCCTTCTGACCATCTATCTAGCTTGGATTTTTTATCCGCTGGAAGTTCAGTGGCTGAATTTAACGGATCGGGTTTATCTAAAACCAGAAACCATTCAGTACGACTTTCATGTCTTGATGAATTACCTGACCAATCCATTTAGTCAGGTTCTAGAGATGCCTGATTTTCGTTCGTCAGCAGCAGGTCTGCACCACTTTGCAGTGGTGAAGAACCTCTTTCACCTAGTTCAGCTAGTAGCTCTAGTGACACTGCCAAGTTTCTATGTCTTTGTCAAAGGGATTGTGAAAAAGGGCTTTTTATCTCTATTTAGTAAAGGGCTTTTGGCTCTAGTAGTCTTACCTGTGATGATTGGGCTTGGGGGAGTTTTGATTGGTTTTGACCAATTCTTTACCCTTTTCCATCAAATTCTCTTTGTGGGAGATGATACCTGGCTTTTTGACCCAGCCAAGGATCCAGTTATTTTAATTTTACCAGAGACCTTCTTCCTACATGCCTTCCTCCTCTTTTTTGCCCTCTATGAAAGCTTCTTTGGTTTTCTATACCTGAAAAGCCGTAGGAAGTGAAACGAAAGATATTCTTATTTTGCATAAATCAATTAGGTATGTGATTCGAAACTATTGTCAAGAATGAATTAACCAAATCCAAAATGTATCAATCGTTCGCAAACAGTCTATTTCTTGAAAAAATAGGCTTTTTTTCTAAAAATCCCTAGTCAAGCGCTTTATTTTTTTGTATAATAGAAGTAGCAAAGTATAGATAAGAAGAGAAAAGCATGATTACACTATTTCTATCACCGAGCTGTACATCATGTCGTAAGGCTAAGACCTGGTTAGAAAAACATAAGGTTCCCTTTGTAGAACACAATATTATGACCAGTCCTTTAACAAGAAAAGAATTGCAACACATCCTTTCCTTGACCGAAAATGGTACTGATGACATCATTTCAACTCGTTCAAAAATTTTTCAAAAATTGAATATTGATGTAGAGAGTATTTCGGTATCGGAATTGCTTCATTTGATTGAGCAGTACCCTAGTCTTTTGCGTCGTCCCATTATTATTGATGCCAAGCGCATGCAAATCGGTTTTAATGAAGATGAGATTCGTGCTTTTCTCCCTCGTAGTTACCGTAAGCAAGAACTAAAAGAAGCAAGAATGAGAGCTGGTATTAGTTAATGAACAAACAGTATAGTTACCCACTAGATTTGTCGTGGAGCACTGAAGAACTTGCTTCAGTGCTTTCTTTTTTTAATGATGTTGAAGCTGCCTATGAAGGCAAGGTAGAGGCTAAAAAGTTACTGGACTCCTATAAGGGATTCAAAGCGGTCGTGCCAAGCAAGAGTGAAGAAAAACGTTTGGGACGAGAATTTGAAACGGTTAGTGGCTATTCGCTTTACCGAGCAGTTCAGACTGCCAAGGAAAAAGGGGAAGGAAAGATTTCTCTTGGAAAGTAAATTTGAATTTGCTAAAGAGCTTGTTAAGAAAGCAGGCCAGTATATCCTTGACCATATGCAGGAAGACTTGCAGGTTGAGATTAAAACCTCTCCGACAGATTTGGTGACCAGACTGGACAAGGAAGTTCAGGAACTTTTGGTTGGTGAAATTCTATCCCGTTATCCTGAGGATAAGATTTGTGCTGAAGAAGGTTGTCTGCGAGCTTCGGTTCAAGAAGGAAAGGTTTGGGTCATTGATCCGATTGATGGTACCAGTAACTTTGTAGCCCAGCAAGAAGATTTTGCTGTTATGATGGCTTATTTTGAAAATGGTCGGGGACAGTTTGGTCTGATTTATGATGTGGTCAAAGGGGATTGTTATCACGGGGGTGGAGCCTTTCCCGTTTGTCTAAATGATAAGCCCCTAGCTCCCTTTAAAGCAAAACCACTTGGAGATTTTCTCATTGCAGGCAATAGTGGCATGCTGGAAACCAACGAATGGGGTCTGGCTGATTTAGCTCGTGCGGTCCTCGGTGTTCGTGTCTATGGGAGTGCGGCCATTAGTTTTGCCAAGATTTTATCAGGGCATTTGTTGACCTACGTCACCTATCTGCAACCATGGGATTATGCTGCGGCTAGTATTTTAGGGGAAAGTTTGGGCTATCGGGTGGTGACCATTTCTGGTGAGACTCCTGATTTTCAAACCAGACAGCCGGTTATGATGGTGCCTCTTGAGATGCAGAAGGAAATTCAGTCCTATATTTATGAAAGGAAAAGAACTTAAATGCAATTTCCAGAAGGATTTGTTGAAATATAAAGAGATACTAGGAGATGAGGCAAGAGATTTTCTTGCCTCTTTTGAGGAGGAAGCGGTTTCTGCCTTTCGGGTCAATCCTTTAAAAGAAGCGCCAGTTTCCTTTTCTGATGCCATTCCTCAAACCCCTTGGGGCCACTACGGGAAGGTTTCAGGGAAATCGCCTGAGCATGCTACTGGTTTAGTTTATTCGCAAGAACCTGCTGCTCAGATGGTTGCTCAGGTAGCCCAGCCCAGTCCTGGTATGAAGGTCTTGGACTTGGCTGCTGCTCCAGGTGGCAAATCAACTCAACTAGCAGCTTATCTAGCAGGGGAGGGCCTTCTCGTTTCCAATGAAATTTCAAGCAAACGGGCTAAGATTTTGGTTGAAAATATGGAGCGTTTCGGAGCGACAAATGTCGTGGTGACCAATGAATCTGCTGACCGTTTGGCCAAGGTTTTTAAAGGCTATTTTGACCTCATTGTCCTTGATGCGCCTTGCTCTGGCGAAGGGATGTTTCGTAAGCAACCAGGTGCTATGGACTATTGGAGCTTGGATTATCCAAGTCAATGTGCTAGTCTACAAAGAGAAATTCTAGCGGATGCAGTGACCATGCTAGCAGAAGGTGGTCGTTTAGTTTATTCAACCTGTACCTGGGCGCCTGAGGAAAACGAAGAGATCGTCAATTGGCTACTGGAAGAGTATGATTTTGATTTGTTGCCAATAGAGCATATCAATGGAATGGTAGCTGGAATTGACCTGCCAGAAACGGCTCGGATGTATCCTCATTATTTTAAGGGAGAGGGGGCAGTTTGTCGCTCATTTACAATTTAAAGGTGACAATCCAGCACCTAAATTTAAGGCAAGTAAGAGCAATCTCAGCCGAGAACAAGTTGCCTTGTGGCAGGAATTTGCCCAAAAACATTTGAAAATCAATCTAAGGGGAATCTTGCAGACTTTTGGTGACCAACTCTATCTCTTGCCAGAACTCTTGCCAGATTTAGGGAAGCTCAAGATTGCTAGGAATGGCCTGCATCTGGGCACCTTTAAGAAGAAACGCTTTGAACCTAGTTTTGCTCTTGGTCTAGCCTTGAAACCGAGTCAGGTCAAGCAGTCCGTTGAAATTGACCAAGAAGCGTTTGTAAAGTATGTGGCTGGAGAAACCGTTCAGCTGGCGGAAAGTCTGCCAAATGATTGGTACCAAGTTTTGGTTCAAGGAAATGGTTTGGGCTTTGCTAAGGTGACTGGAAATGTTTTGAAAAATTATTTTCCCAAAGGCCTTAGATTCAAGTGAAAATGCTAGTCAAAGTAGCTTGTCTATGTTATAGTGGAAGTATGGATTTTTTTCAAATTGTCTTTCATTTTAAGTCAAAATTGGTGGAGAAGGTAACTAAGCAAATTTCTAGTTAAACCAAGCTAATACTCTTCGAAAATCTCTTCAAACCGCGTCAACGTCGCCTTGCCGTATATATGTGACTGACTTCGTCAGTCTTATCTACAACCTCAAAGCGGTGCTTTGAGCAGCCTGCGGCTAGTTTCCTAGTTTGCTCTTTGATTTTCATTGAGTATAAGAACTTTAGTTGGCTCCCAATTTTCAAAAGAAAAACATAAATAAATAGTTGAAAAAAATTCACAGCATTCACCATTATTTTCAAGGAGAAAAAACAGTGAAAAAAAGGAAAAAACTCGCTCTATCCCTTGCGGCTCTTTTGCTAGCAGGTTCTTTGGCGGGATGTGCTAGCTGGATTGATCGTGGAGAATCCATGACTGCTGTTGGCTCAACGGCTCTTCAGCCCTTGGTCGAAGCAGCAGCAGATGAATTTGGCTCTATGCACGTTGGAAAAACAGTCAACGTCCAAGGTGGAGGATCTGGTACAGGTCTGTCTCAGGTTCAATCTGGAGCCGTTGATGTAGGAAATTCAGACGTATTTGCCGAGGAAAAAGACGGTATCAACGCTTCAGCCCTAGTGGATCACAAGGTTGCAGTAGCAGGCTTGGCAGTCATTGTAAATAAGGAAGTTGATGTTGAAAATCTGACAACTGAACAACTCCGTAGCATCTTTACAGGTCAAGTGACCAACTGGAAAGAAGTCGGTGGGAAAGACCTAGCCATTTCCATTATCAACCGCGCGGCAAGTTCTGGTTCACGTGCAACCTTTGATAGTGTTATCATGGATGGTCAGTCTGCTGTGCAGAGTCAAGAACAGGATTCAAATGGAATGGTCAAAAACATTGTTTCCCAGACACCAGGAGCCATTTCTTACCTAGCCTTTGCCTATGTGGATGACTCGGTGAAACGCATGAAGTTGAATGGCTATGAGCCGATTGCAGAAAATGTTACAACCAATAACTGGCCTTTATGGTCTTATGAGCACATGTACACCCTAGGTCAGCCAAACGAATTGGTGGCAGAGTTTCTCAACTTTGTCCTCTCAGATGAAGCGCAAAGCGGAATCGTTAAGGGAATGGGTTATATTTCTGTCAAGGAAATGAAGGTTGAAAAAGATGCTGTAGGAACGGTGACAGCACTAGAAGGGAGTCACTAATGAATCAAGAAGAATTAGCTAAAAAATTACTTTCTCCCTCAAAGAACTCTCGTCTAGAGAAATTAGGAAAGGGCTTGACCTTTGCCTGTTTATCTTTGATCGTCATCATTGTGGCCATGATTTTGATTTTCGTAGCCCAGAAAGGCTTGTCGACCTTCTTTGTCAATGGGGTCAATATCTTTGATTTCCTCTTTGGCCAAACTTGGAATCCTTCAAGTAAACAATTTGGTGCCCTTCCTATGATTTTGGGTTCCTTTATTGTCACAATCCTATCAGCCCTTATCGCAACTCCTTTTGCCATTGGTGCGGCAGTCTTTATGACCGAAGTCTCACCAAAAGGTGCTAGAATCTTGCAACCAGCCATTGAATTGCTAGTCGGGATTCCTTCAGTCGTCTATGGATTTATCGGTTTACAGGTCGTAGTTCCCTTTGTCCGCAGTGTCTTTGGTGGTACTGGTTTTGGGATTTTATCAGGGATTTTCGTTCTCTTTGTCATGATCTTACCGACGGTAACCTTTATGACAACGGATAGCTTGCGTGCGGTGCCTCGTCACTATCGCGAAGCTAGTTTGGCTATGGGAGCTACTCGTTGGCAAACCATCTGGCGCGTGACCTTGAAGGCAGCGCGTTCAGGGATTTTCACAGCAGTGGTCTTTGGGATGGCGCGTGCCTTTGGTGAGGCCTTGGCCATTCAGATGGTGGTCGGAAACTCAGCTGTTGTTCCAACTTCACTAACAACACCTGCTGCGACCTTGACCTCTGTCTTGACCATGGGTATCGGAAATACCGTCATGGGAACCGTTGATAATAATGTACTCTGGTCACTGGCCTTAGTCTTGCTCTTGATGAGTTTGGCCTTCAACAGTGTGATTAAATTGATTACGAAAGAAAGAGGAAAGAAAAACTATGCACGCTAAGAAATTAGATAAAATTGCAACAGCTGTCCTCTACTCGATTGCAGGAATTATTGTGGCCATCTTGGCATCCTTGATTCTTTATATCTTGGTTCGTGGTTTGCCCCACATCTCTTGGTCTTTCTTGACTGGCAAATCATCTTCTTACCAAGCAGGTGGAGGGATTGGAATTCAGCTCTATAATTCCTTCTTCCTTTTGGTCATTACCTTGATTATCTCTGTGCCCTTGTCTATGGGAGCTGGGATTTTTCTAGCTGAATACGCCAAAAAAGGTCCTGTGACCAATTTTGTCAGAACCTGTATTGAAATCTTGTCTTCACTGCCATCAGTGGTTGTAGGTCTCTTTGGTTACTTGATCTTTGTAGTTCAGTTTGAGTATGGATTTTCAATCATTTCAGGTGCCTTGGCCTTGACAGTCTTTAACCTGCCTCAGATGACTCGAAATGTTGAGGACAGCTTGAAACACGTTCACCATACGCAGCGTGAGGCTGGCCTAGCCCTTGGGATTTCTCGTTGGGAGACAGTGGTCCATGTGGTCATTCCAGAAGCCCTTCCAGGTATTGTGACTGGGGTTGTCTTGGCATCTGGTCGTATCTTTGGTGAGGCGGCAGCTCTCATCTATACAGCAGGGCAATCCGCTCCAGCCCTTGACTGGTCTAACTGGAATATTCTCAGTGTGACCAGCCCAATCTCTATCTTCCGTCAAGCAGAAACGTTAGCAGTCCATATTTGGAAAGTCAACAGTGAAGGTACTATTCCTGATGGAACTATCGTATCAGCAGGTTCTGCAGCCGTGCTCCTTATCTTTATCCTCATCTTTAACTTTGGAGCCCGCAAACTCGGAAGCTACCTACATAAGAAATTAACCGCTGCCTAAAGGAGAAGCCATGTCAAAATATAATTGGGATGAAAAGCATATCATCACCTTTCCTGAAGAGAAAGTGGTCCTCTCTACTAAGGATTTACATGTTTACTACGGTAAAAAGAATCCATCAAGGGCATCGATATGCAATTTGAAAAAAATAAAATTACAGCCTTGATTGGCCCTTCTGGTTCAGGGAAATCAACCTACCTTCGCAGTCTCAACCGTATGAATGATACCATTGATATTGCCAAGGTAACAGGTCAAATCCTCTACCAAGGGATTGATGTCAACCGTCCAGAAATCAACGTTTATGAGATGCGTAAACACATCGGAATGGTCTTCCAACGACCAAATCCCTTTGCCAAGTCTATCTACCGCAATATCACTTTTGCTCATGAACGTGCAGGGGTTAAGGACAAGCAAGTTTTGGATGAAATTGTGGAAACTTCTCTTCGTCAGGCTGCCCTTTGGGATCAGGTCAAAGACGATTTGCACAAGTCAGCCTTGACCCTATCAGGTGGTCAGCAACAACGTCTTTGTATCGCGCGTGCTATCTCTGTTAAACCAGATATCCTCTTGATGGATGAACCAGCGTCAGCCTTGGATCCGATTGCGACAGCCCAGCTGGAAGAAACCATGTTGGAGTTGAAGAAGGACTTTACCATCATCATCGTGACCCACAGTATGCAGCAGGCTGCGCGTGCGAGTGACTACACAGGATTTTTCTACTTGGGTGACTTGATCGAGTACGATAAGACGTCTAATATTTTCCAAAATGCCAAACTACAGTCAACCAATGACTATGTAACAGGACACTTTGGATAGAAAGGAAACAGTATGACAGAAGCGATTTTACAGGTGTCAGACCTGTCCGTTTACTACAATCAAAAGAAGGCCTTGAATAGTGTTTCCCTATCTTTCCAACCTAAGGAGATTACAGCCTTGATTGGTCCATCTGGATCAGGGAAATCAACCCTCCTCAAGGCTATCAACCGTATGGGGGATCTCAATCCAGAGGTGACCACAACTGGTTCGGTGGTTTACAACGGCCACAATATTTACAGCCCACGTACAGATACAGTTGAATTGCGGAAGGAAATTGGTATGGTTTTCCAACAACCAAACCCTTTCCCTATGTCTATCTACGAAAATGTTGTTTACGGGCTTCGTATCAATGGAGTGAAGGACAAGCAAGTTCTGGATGAAGCGGTGGAAAAAGCCCTACAACGAGCTTCCATCTGGGATGAGGTCAAGGATCGCCTGCATGATTCAGCTATTGGTCTTTCAGGTGGACAACAGCAACGTGTCTGTGTTGCCCGTGTCTTGGCAACTAGTCCTAAAATCATTCTCTTGGATGAACCGACTTCAGCCTTGGACCCTATCTCTGCTGGGAAGATTGAGGAAACCTTGTATGGGCTAAAAAATAAATACACCATGCTCTTGGTTACACGTTCTATGCAACAAGCCTCTCGTATCTCTGACAAGACAGGATTTTTCCTAGATGGAGATTTGATTGAGTTTAACGATACCAAGAAGATGTTCCTCAACCCACAACACAAGGAAACAGAAGATTATATTTCAGGAAAATTTGGATAAGGAGATAAATGATGTTACGTTCTCAATTTGAAGAAGATTTAGAGAAATTGCACAACCAGTTCTATGCCATGGGACAAGAAGTGCTATCCCAAATCAATCGTACAGTACGTGCCTTTGTTACGCATGACCGTGATTTGGCCAAGGAAGTCATCGAAGACGATGCAGAAGTAAACGAATACGAAGTGAAATTGGAGAAGAAATCATTTGAAATGATTGCCCTCCAACAACCCGTTTCTCAGGACTTGCGTACAGTTCTAACAGTCTTGAAGGCTGTATCTGACTTGGAACGTATGGGTGACCATGCTGTTTCCATTGCAAAAGCAGCCATTCGTATGAAGGGGGAACAACGTATCCCAGCTGTTGAAGAAGAAATCAAGAGAATGGGTCGCGATGTCAAGAACTTCGTTGAAGCAGCCCTTGAACTCTATCTGAATGGTTCAGTAGACCAGGCCTATGAAGTAGCAGCCATGGACGAAAAATCAACCATTACTTTGATAGCATTCGTGACTTGGCTACGGAAGAAATCAAGAAAAATCCAGATGCCATCGTTACAGGTCGTGATTATTTCCAAGTGATTGCCTTCTTGGAACGTATTGGAGACTATGCCAAGAATATCTGTGAATGGGTTGTTTACTTTGAAACAGGTAAGATTGTCGAACTATAAAATAGATTTATTCTGTATAAAAAGGAGCTTGAAATCAACTGATAGCTCCTTTTCTTGAATGAAAAAAATATTTTTAAGATAAAAATTCAAAAAACACTTGACAAGCAACTTGGATAGCGTTATAATTATACAAAATTAACAGAGAGGTTGTTTATTTATGAAATTAAAAAAATGGATATTTGTTTTATGTAGTTTTCTTGCAAGCTTCTTCTTAGTAGCTTGCCAGTCGGGTTCTAATGGTTCTCAGTCAGCTGTTGAAGCCATTAAGCAAAAGGGGAAATTGGTAGTGGCGACAAGTCCTGACTATGCACCTTTTGAATTTCAGTCTTTAGTTGACGGGAAAAATCAGGTAGTCGGTGCGGACATTGATATGGCTCAAGCTATCGCTGATGAACTTGGGGTTAAGTTGGAAATTTCAAGCATGAGTTTTGATAATGTCTTGACTAGTCTTCAAACTGGTAAGGCTGACCTAGCTGTCGCAGGAATTAGCGCTACTGATGAGAGAAAAGAAGTCTTTGATTTTTCAATCCCTTACTATGAAAACAAGATTAGTTTCTTGGTTCGTAAGTCTGATGTAGAAAAATACAAGGATCTAACTAGCCTTGAAAGTGCTAATATTGCAGCCCAAAAAGGGACTGTTCCAGAAGCTATGGTCAAGGAACAATTGCCAAAAAGCTCAATTGACTTCCCTAGCTAATATGGGTGAAGCTGTTAATGAATTACAGGCTGGAAAAAGTAGATGCTGTTCACATGGATGAGCCTGTTGCCCTTAGCTATGCTGCTAAAAAAATGCGGATCTAGCTGTCGCAACTGTCAGCTTGAAGATGAAAGACGGCGAAGCCAATGCAGTTGCCCTTAGAAAAAAAATAGTGCTGATTTGAAAGAAGTGGTGGACAAGGTCATCCAAAAAAACTCAAGGATGACAGTACCTACCAAAAAAATATCTTGAAAAAAAGCAGC
>BNJS01003747.1_pt1 | contig 54640 bp, 64 predicted proteins | sample 8540461 | NCBI WGS metagenome assembly BNJS01 (sample SAMD00202454, study PRJDB9452) | human saliva metagenome | isolation source: human saliva | place: Japan
CAGATTTAGTTCGCCGCCAGATGAGGAGATGGCCCTGGCCTCGCGAGCGCAATCCCATTAGGCTCCGCCCGGCCTGAAGCCCGCGATTGAGGTAGAGGCGATGATGCTCGCGTGAGCCCTGACGTCGTCGTCCTCCCCGGCGCGACACCGCGTCGCACGGCTTCATCGACCTGGTGACCGACCCTCCGGAACGGTGCTCACGCGGGAGAGTACATCGTGTGTGCTGACGCTGCAGAGGATCAAACGGACCCAGCCGTTACGAAGCTGGTGCGGTTGTCATCGTCGTGTCCCTGCTCACTGCGGTGCTTTGCGCTTTTCATCTGCTCGGCGAGCTGGTGAATGACTCTGAGTCTCCAGGCGAGTGAGAGGAGCGCGGTGAACGGCACAACTTCGGCCCACCGCACAGTGCTGCCGCTTTGTCCTGCGGTTTGTCCTGCTTTATCCTGCTTAACATGCGCACGGTACCGGTTATCTGGATATCACTGCGTCCAGCATGTGCGAGCGGAGCTCGACTACCGGTGCGTGGCCGACGTACGCCGTGGCCACTCGCAGAAGGACATCATCAGGCTCGATCAAGCTCGTCACGCGCAACCACCGGCAGTGCATGTACGTGCCCAGCATCGACTGGCACACATCATCGCCCGGCACCCAGCGCACCCGCGGCGGAAGGCGAGTCCCCAGCGGGTCCGCGGGGTCCAGCAGGGCACCGGTCGCGCGTTCAGCGATGGGAGCTGCGCAGTCATCTCCCAGCGAGCGTCATCACCTCTCGGGCCCCGCAACCTCATACGTCCGGCCAGTCCTCGTCGCGAGAACGCCGAGGCCACGGTCTCGGCGACGGCGTCGAGGCCGACTTCGGTCCGCATTCTCGCTGGAGGATGATCGAGAAATGGGGCCGCGGCGGCATGCGCTCCACATTCTGGCCGACGAACTCGGAACCATTGGGTCAATGAGCGGACCAGCGACAGACGCGGGCTCATCCGGCGGGGCAAGCTCCTCTTGAGCACAGCCTTGCCGGCGAACAGCCGCACCCCCGGACTTCCGGGCAAAGTGACAGCCGACGATCGAGAGCAGAACGTGTGTCGGCGCCCTGAAGGCCTTCGCCGCAGCGGAAATGGCGCAGAAATCGAGCGCGTGAAGAAGTCGGTTGCGGCCTTCTTGCCGGTGGTGAACCTGCCAGCATCGGCCTCCGCTGATGGCAGAACCGCCCACGCCAGTACGGCCACGGCATCATCTCGCAGGACGACGTCGAAACCGGTCGGCGCGAGTGCATCGCCACCTGCGCCCCGGCATCCTCCAGAGCACGCCTTCCGATGGCCTTCCCGGAGACGCCCCTCCTGCCAACCGCCACTCATCGCGCGCCTCTCAGCCAGCATCTCTACGAACACAGAGTATCTATAATCGTAGAGGGTATTTAGTCTCAGCGCGCGAGCGCGACTAAGGGACGTGCGGAGCAGGACGCAGAGAGTTATGAATCGGCGACGCCGGAGTGCGCTCATCGCCCGCGATGGAGTGCACGCATCACACACCTGCACGTCGATGCCGAAGGGGCTCCCCCTGCGATCGACCTCCTACTACGCCCGCACCCGCCGCGATCGCTGGACACTGTGGTCAACTGTCTTTCCGAGGACGCAGTCGGACATCTTCGACGTCATAATCCCGCATCACCATCGCCGCGAGGCGGCCGGCATCGGCGACATCCTCGCGCACATGGCACGACGCCTCGGATGCCCGGGCACCCGCGGCGCGCCCTGTCTGAGTGCCAGGAGACGATGTGCCGGAGCTTCTCGAGAGGCGCTCACGGCCATGTCTCAGTCAGGGGAGCTGCTGGAACCGACCGGCCGAGCAGATTCACCTCCGCAGGCGTCTGACGCCGCGACCCGCGCCCCGACCGTATCGGTGGACGCCGTTGATGGTCAGGCGGCCGAAGCCGCACCTGTGGACACACCGAGAGCCGGTCTCACGGCTCATCTCGAACGACCAGGGCGGCTGGGCGAGCGAGCGTCCTGCGCGCCCCTCAGGCGCCGGTCTCGGCGACCAGCGCCATCTCCTCATCGGCCCGTCGGCGCACCCGCGGTCCGCCGCGTCCAGGAGGCCAGCGAGGTCTCAGCCGCTGCATCCACCCATCAGCACACTGCCTCACGCCCAGCAGCCCGCCGGCAGACGACCGGTCCGATGGTGACGGCGCACCGCTGCGCCCAGCGCCCCGCCCCAGACCGGCCTCGAATGGCCGCCCGCGCACCGCCCAGGGCATATCGGTGACAGTGCGAACGCAGACGCGCGAAGGCCGAGGCCCGTGGACGGATCCTGCAGAAGCATGCCGACGCTGCGGCCCACGGCGTTCGACAGGCCGCGAGGCTCATGGACGACCGCACCGGGTACCTCGCTGGCGCGAGCCGCCCGGCCAGGACGGACTCGACCACTCGGGCAGTCCCAGCGCCCGGAGTCAGGCACTGTGCCCTTTCCAGGCCCGGAGTCTCGCAGGCGGCGGCGGCCGGACGCCGGGCGCACGGTGGAGGCGATGACGGAGGCGTCGGTCGAATCGGTGAGCAGCTCATCTGACCAGTGCGCGCAGCGCCGGTCCAGGCTCTCGACTCCGCCCCCACACATAGCGGCGCGAGGTCATGCCCCAGGAGAAGACAGCGTCGTCCTCGCTCTCACCGGTCGAGGATGGCGCGGGCGGCGACGTCGTGCTCGCCAACGGTCAGGACGAGAGCGGGCAGGACCTCGTCCCAGCCGAAGGAGCCCAGCCCCGTCCCCTCGCCGGCGTAGGGCATGACGATCCGCGATCCAGGCCGGGCGAGGGAGGCCACGGCGAGCGGGCGCCCAACAGCGTGGCCTGCAGAGGCACCATGTGGGCGCTCAGGGGCGGACCACGAGTGCGGGTCGGCCCGGGACCGCCCGGAACCCGGGCAGAACGACGTCGTCGGCAGTGCGTTGAAGGCCGCCGGGCCGATGGTCACATCCGCCCGGAACTCGCGGGCGAGGGACTGGCGAGCTCGCTGACGCCGAGCCCGGCCACGACTCGGCGTGCGGGCGGGTGACGGCGACGCGTGCTATCGGCATCGGCCATGAGCGTCACCGACAGCAGGTGGGGGCTGGAGGGTACCACTGAGGCGGGCGACGACGGCCGGTCGGCGACAGGCGGTCGGCAACCGCATCTGGCTGGGTGCCCGAGCAATGAGCACGCCTTCAGTACAGTTTCCAGGCGCGTGCGGTGTCCTGCAGCCATGACCTCCTTCCAGCGTAACCAGCTGCCCGCGGTCGGTCCGGTGATAGGGATTACGGTCCAGCGCCCATTGTGTCAGCAACCGGCACGAGCCAGCCCCGATCGGGGCGAGCGGACTGAGCGGCGGGGTCAGAACGAGCGGCGCGGCGCAGTCGATCGATCTCGCACAGGCCGATGCCCGTGGCCACCGCCGCGTTGAGCGATTCGACGGCGCGGGAGATCGGGAGTGGAGGCGATGACGTCGCAGGTCTGACGCACCAGGCGGGACAGGCCCGCCCCCTCGGCCCCGGTGACCACGACGAGCGTGCATCGGCGGAGCGGTGAGGTCCCTCGAGCGTTGTCCCCACCGCCGTCGAGCCCGACGACGTGAGCGAGCAGCCCTCCTTCTTCATAGGGCGGTCAGCGCGCACGAGGTTCGTCTCGCGGGCCACTGGCATCACGCGGGCGGCCGCGCCGGCCGAGACCTTCCAGACGGTGAGGCACCCGACCGACCGCCGCTCGGGGATGATGACGCCGTCGGCCCCGAAAGGCGCCCGCGTTGCGCAGTGACCGCCCCGAGATTGCTGGGGTCGGCGACCTGATCCAGGGCGACGAGCAGCGGCGTGCGGTCGGGCCCTGGCTTCGCGGGCGCGCCTGGAGCAGGTCAGGCGGTCGGCGTGCCTGTAGGCGGGCACTGGCGCCACGCCCTGCGTGGGCGGCGCCGTCGGTAGAGCGCCTCCAGGTCGAGCCTGGTGGCCTCGCACCGGAGCGCCCAGCAGTCGCCAGCGGCGGACGGCGGTGCCGAGGCGGTCGTCGGACCCGGATGATGCCGCGGAGGAGGCGCGAACACGCGCGTGATCGACGCCGGCGCGGGCGGCTCGGCGCGTGACCATTGCAGGCCGCACACGACCCTCGCTGCTCGCGGCACGTCGAAGGTCGCTGCTGTCCAGCCGTTTGGCGTGCGTGGGCTGGGCGGCCTGCGCCCGGCGCGCGCTCGCCCGTGCCTTGGGATGGCCGCAGGGTCCTCCGCCTCGGCGTGCCGCGGTCCTCCTGAAGCCTGACGGCGGCGTTTCTTGCCTGCCCGAGCCTCCCTGGTGGGCCCTTTCTGGCGAAAGCGCCGCTGGCTCCGGTACCGTTTGCCTGGGCAATGAATGATCCTTCGACTGCGCCTCGGCGTTTCAGGCCAGGTGCCAGCGGGCGCCGGCGGCCGAGTCCTCGACGACGACGCCGGCGGCGGTCAGCCACCATCGCGCAGGGGCGTCGGCGCGGGCCAGTTCTCTGGCTGCGCCGGCCCTCAGCGCGCTGGTCGAGCAGAGCGGGTGACGAGATGGTCGAGCGCATCTCATGGCGGAGTCGCTCCCGAGTTTCCGGAGCCGCCCAGAACGCGGGAGCGTGGCCCGGCGAGGGGGTCCAGTTCAGGACGTCGAGCTGGGGGGTGGGGGGGTGTGGGGGTGGGGGGGGTTGGTGTTTGGGGTGGGTGGGGGTGGTGGGTGGGTGTGTTGGGTGTTGTGGGGGGGGGGGTTGGGGGTGTGTGGGTGGGGGGGGTGTGTGTGGGTGGGGTGGGTTGGGGGTGGGGGGTGGGGGTTGTGGGTGGGGGGGGGGGGGTGGGGTTGGGGGGGGTGGGGGTGGTGGGTGGGGTGGGGGGGGGGTGTTTTGGGTGGCCACGATCGAGAGTTGCCCAGCGACTGTTCACCGCCTTGACGACCCAGGCGTTGTGGGCCAGTGGTGGGCGAAGCCCCAGCCGGCGCTGTGGGTGGGCCTGCTCGTTCTCGTGGTGGGGGCGGTTCGATGCTCCGCCGTGGATGTCGAAGGTCTCCCAGGTGCGCTCGCATGGTCGAGCACCCAGCAGCCCGGTTGCGGCCCCAGGGGCGTCCCAGGCGTCGGCGTGGCCGGCTGGTGGGCTTGACGGTCTTCCACAGGGCGAAGTCGCGCGGGTCGCGCTTGTCCGCCCGACGTCGTCGTCGATCTGGGACTCGTCCTCGGTGGTGGCCAGCCCTCCATCGCGCTGGTTGGTCAGCGACCCGTAGTGCTCGGACAGGAGCGCACGTCGAAGTGACGTTGCCCGCCTGGCGATATAGGCGTGCCCGGCGTCCAGCAGGCGCCGACCAGGTCGATCATCTCGAGGATGACTGGTCGCGCGCGGCTCGTACGTGGGCGGGGCCACGCCGAGGCGCCCGGTAGGCGGCGTCGAACTCGCGCTCGTGGCGCTGGGCCCAGGCCCACCAGGGCACGTGGGGGCTCGGCGGCCGTCGGACTTGTCGAGGATCTTTGTCGTCGATGTCGGTGACATTGCGGATGAGGAGGACCTTCTGGCCGCACCGCTCGAGCCAGCGGCGCAGGACGTCGCTAGGCGACGCCGGAGCGCATGTGGCGGCGATGTGGGTGAGCTCCTGAACGGTGGCGCCACAGGTAGACTCGCCACCGTTCCTCGGTGACGGTGGGCGCCGGGGACGACGCCGCGGGCGGCGGAGCCGTACAGGCGCAGGTTCAGGACAGGGCGCGCTTGAAGATCAGCGCTCACCGGCCCAGCGTACTCTGCACGCCGCGCTCCAGTGCCACGCCCCTGCACTCCCCGGCCGAACTCTCGCCGAGATCGGTCCACTTCCGGCTCGAGATCGGCCTCGTCACGAGATCGGTCGCACCGTCAGATCGGTCCACCCACCGCATCCTTGTCGAGGTCGATCGAACGAGATCGACGGTGCCACCGTCGATCCTGTTCGAAAAGTCGACCTCGTGGATCTCGTCCGCCTCGCGGTTCATCTCGTCTGCCCGCGGCCTACCCTCGACGGGGCAGAAGGGCAGACCAGGGCGGTGGCGATCGCCATCAGCCCCTTCCTCGCGCCCCAGGAAGCCCAGATGATCGGTGGTGGTGGCGGAGAAGACGACGTCGGCTCCGGCGGCGGCCGACAGGGCGGCGGAGGCCTCACTCATCCGACCCGCGACGCGCGGCGCGCCCCCGACGAGCTGGACCGCGATATTGCCGATCTCATAACCGGCCGCATCGCAGCGCGCCGCGCCGCTCGGCGAGGAGAACGCTGCCGGCCGCTCCTCTCCACTGCGGCTCGGCGGTTCCGAGTTGGCGCCGAGATCCCCCAGCCCCGCGGTAGAGAAAAGAGCATCGCAGCAGGTCAGTGGGCGACGACGTCGCCATCGGAGTGGCCTTCCAGCCCCGGGCTCGCCGGGCCACGTCAGGCACGCCAGCCGCAAAGGCTCGGCCGATCTGCGAAGAGGCGAAGGCGTAGATCGTCGATGCCGATACCGGTACGGGCAGCGAACGGCTTTATCGCCGGCGCCGCGCCGACCTCGGGCCTCGGGCGGCACGGCGGAAGCAGCGGAATCGATCATGGTGCACAGTGTGCCCGAGCGCCCGAGCCCTGCGGGCACTCGCATGCGCGACGGCGCAACTGCGACACAGCGACAACGATGCAGCGACACAGCCGCCCGACCATGGGCCGTGCTGCCCATGACGCGCTTAGCCTGGCCGCACCTAACATGCCCCGCATGATCATCTGGCGCGCTGGGGCATTGTCGGCTTCTCCTCATCCTCGAGGCGACATATCTGACTCACGAGCGGCAGCGGCTCACATCGGAACGAATACACCGGCCGGGATGATCGCCATGGAGCGGGCTTCGCGCTGGGCGGTGCCGCCTGCGCCGTCTTCGGCTACTGGCTCACGTGTTGCGCCCACGCCAGAAGGCCGAGGAATATCTGCAGCGGGTCTGCGACAGGACCGTAGGCAGCGGATGCGTGAGGGCACGTCTCCCAGCCAGCGCTCACACAGCGAACCAGCCGGAGCGCCGGCACCCCGTGACGAGGCCGAGGCGTCCCAGCAGATCGAGCGCATCGTCGCTCAGCAGAGCCCCGAGGTCAGACGCCGGCCGCAAACCGGAACACCCTTTCTTTCACATCCCTCCAGTGGCTGGGCTCATGGTCGTCATCGGCGGCATCGTCTTGATGATCCTGGGGCGGCCGGCAGGAGTCTGTGACGTCCTGACGCGGGCGCGTGGATCGCCAACGGGCGGGCCCGTCGGCCTGCCCACCTACTCCGCCGTTACCCAAGCGTTCTGCATTTCCTAGGATTTCTCCCAGGTGTCGATGACGGTGTTTATTCAGGTCCGTCCGGTTATATGTATGTCACCGCCGGACGGGAGTGGTCGTGAGGGTTGGGGAACCCGATGACCGGCTACGACCGAGGTGACCAAGGGTCTAAGGAGCCTGAGGGCGCCGCTTTCGGCGAAGGAGGAGCGCTCTCCCGGAATGGGAACCCGGGAGTCGAGCCCTCGAGACGAGGGCCCGCGGGGCTCGAAGCAGCCGCACCGCGGGCCAAGTCATACCCAGTCACATATCCAGCGCCATTCCAGCGCCTTCGAGGGCCCACAATGTCCTCATGGTCTCGCGCGTGCCGACGCCTCCGCCCGCCGACGTCGGCCGCCTTCGTGACGCACCGCACCGCATGCGGCACCCAGCCGCCCCTGCCCGCACCAGGACATGCCGCTCGACCTCCAGCTCAGTCGCAGACAGCAGCGCGTCGCGCAGATGCTCGCCGCCGCACCCAATCCCGTCCCCGCCGACGCCTGGCTGCCTCCAGTGGCAAGCGCACCCGAACGCTTCCGCAACAAGGCGAAGATGGTGGTCTCCGGGCGGGCGGCCGCCCCCGTCCTCGGCATTCTCGGTCCCGACGGCGGCATCGACCTGCGCAGCTGTGCCTCCACATGTCCGCGATCGAGGACGCCCTGCCCGTCTCTCTCCGGGCCGTGAGCCGACTGGGCATCGGTCCCTCACGACGTCGATGCACGACGCGGCGAGCTCAAGCATCTTCTCGTCACCGCCTCCCCCGATGGCGACCTCATGGTCCGCTGGGTCCTGCGCTCGCATCGGCACGTAGAGCAATTGCGCGACGCCCTGCCGGAACTGAGGCGGGAGCTGCCGCCCCTCGCCGTCATGAGCGCCAATCATTCAGCCCGTTCACCAGGCCATACATCGAGGCGAGGAGGAGATCATCCTCACGCGACGACGTCCCTGGGGCGACCGTCTGTTTCGTGCGTGCCTGCGGCTGCCGGAACTCGTGGGCAGCGGAAGCGCGCCGGACGGAATCAGCGCAGGGCGGACGGCGGAGCTGACTGGCGGGCCCGCGAGCGACGGGGACGAGCTCTGCTGTTCCCCGCCCACGCGCCCTTCTTCCAGACGAACACGGGCGGTGGCGGAGCGGCTCACGCGACTGCGGCGCACTGGCGCAGGACCTTGACCGGCAGGCGAGTATGGGACCTGTTCTGCGGCGTCGGGGGTTTCGCGGCTCGCACTGCGCGGGTCCCGGTCGGCGCGTGCTGGGAGTCGAGGTCTCGGAGCCCGCGATCTCGAGGGCGCGGGAGTCTGCGGCACTCATGAGCCTGGCGTCGCCGGACGTCCGTTTCGAGTCCGGCGACGCAGGATCCTGACCCCGGGGCGGGACGGTGCCGGACCTGCTGGTGGTCAACCCGCCGCGGCGCGGAATCGCGGAGTTGGCGGAGCGGATCGAAAGCTCGGAGACGGCCCGGTCCTGTACCCCTCGTGCAATCCGGTGAGCTTGGCCGCCGACGCCGAGGCCATGCCCTCACCGCGCGTCCGCCGGCCCAGCTGTTCGACATGTTCCCCACACCGATCACGCCGAGGTCCGTCGAGCTGGCCTGACCCGATCCTCCAACCTCCGACTTCGCCGAGATCGGTCGCAACCCGCGCCGAGATCGGTCCGCTTCCGGCTCGAGATCGGTCGTATTTCCGCGCCGAGATCGGCCCTCGGACCGATCTCGGCGCAATCCGGCGTCAGGCCAACTCGGCCAGGGGCCGCTTCGACGAGCACGAGGCGGGCGTCGATATCCGCAGCCGCATAGGGCACCTCGAGATCGCGGACGGCGCCGGCGAGATCGGCCAGTGCCGGGCCTCCGGAAACCCGTCGCGAACCAGCGGGCGGGCCGAGCGGACACTGCTCACGGCCGCCTCATCGTCCGCCCCGGCATCGGGAACGGATCCCAGCAGGTCCAGCAGTGGACGGTCGATGGCGGTCAGGGCCTCGGCGACGTCGTCGAGCTCACCACCGACCACCCGGCACGGGCGTGGTACAAGGACAAGCGCTCGGTGAGCCTCTCGGCACCGTCTCGCAGAGCCCTGGTGAGCTCGCGGAGGGGAGCCGACGGCGTCGTTGGCGTCCAGCTCGTCCTCGCCGTCGATGATCTGCAGGGCGAAGAAGCCCGAGGCCAGGTTGTGCAGCCGCAGCAGGGCGATGCCGAAGCGCACAGAGTCCACGTCACTGCGCAGTTCGGCGACCTGGCCGGCCAGCGGGTGAAGCTGCTCGAGACGCACTCCAGGACGAGGCCGTCAACCTTCCCCTGCAGCGCTCGACGCCGGCGAACGCCTCGCGCAGGCAGTCGCGCAGCCGTTTTCGTGGCGCGCGGACAGGGAGCCGATCTCGTCGGAGCGCCTGCCCAGCAGGGCGACCATGCGCACTGCATTCGTCGAGCAGGGCGACCAGATCGGCGGTCGCAACTCAACGCCGTTCATCTCGGCGAGGACACTGGCGAGCGGGCCGTCGCCATCTCGCGCGGGGATGCCGACGCCGGCGGCGACTCAGAGCCGCAACCTCATCCGGCAGCGTTCTACGGGTGAAGTCCACGGAGTCGCGGTAGCCCAGCGCCTGCAGTTCTTCGAGCAGGGCGGCCTGGCCGGCAGCTGCGGCCTCGCGACGAGAGGCGCCGGCGTGCGCAGAGGCGGTCTCGACCTGTCGCACGAGCGTAGACAGCCCGACGGCGTCGCGCAGATCAGTCCTCACGCGGCAGGGTGCGTACGGACAAGAAGCGGCGCCCGAAGGCACGATCGTCGCGAAGACGCGGTATCTGCCGCCATCGGACGAGCGGTTGGTGATGGTGGCGCTGACGCAGCGTCTCCGGCTGTGATGTCATCCCACACAGCGGTACTGGCCCCGCCGGCATATCAGGGTGCCGCACGACGTTAGTGAGCGCGCTCCCACCAGGCGCCGCGCGGGTATCCGGACAGGCGCATGAAGATCGAGTTGGCGCGACGTATCCGGCCGGAGGAGTCTGTCGTGGAGAAGAAGAGCTCATCGGCGGCGTAGGTGTGCTCATCGCCCGGGGCGTCGATAGTGGGCTCAGCGGGCTCAGCAGCCTCACTAGCTTCAGTCATATGTTCAGTCATATGGCGCCTCCCGTGGCGGATGTCGGTCTCCGACGGCGTCGGACGGCCGGGGCGGCCGCGTTCGACGACGGAGGCGGAGTGGTGATCCTCCCCGGAAGCTTACTCAGCGCACACGGCGTCAGCTCCCGGCAGGCCGGACCGATCTCGAGTTGCCGTACGACCGATCTCGACGCGGAACCGGACCGATCTCGGCGGAGTGAGTGAGGGACGGCGTCAGCGGTGCGGAGTCACAGGAGGGAGTCGTCCCACAGCAGCAGATGCGGGGTGATGGCGGCCAGGTTCTTGACGACGACCAGCCCCGGATCGCCTGGGAAGTGCTTGGAGCTGCCGCCCACCTGAATGACCAGCAGATCGTTTGGAACGGGCCGAGGCCGCCCCGTGGGGGAATCCTCCACCGCGACGCACTCGGGCCGCAGACCGAGGAATCGATCGCAGCCGCAGTAGGGCGCGGGCGTGGGTTTGCCCGGCAGCCCGTCATCACCGGTGATCAGTCCGACGAACACGTCGCCGAGCGCATGAGCGACCGATTCGACGATGCGCCGCGGGACTGGGTGACGATGACCTGCGCCAGCCCGATCTCGCTGAGCATCGACGTGATCCTCCTGGCACCGGGCAGGATCGGTCGGCGTCACGCGAACCGAGGCCTCGACATCGGCGGCCATCTGGGCGAAGACCCTCGGCGGTAGCGGGGTCCTGGGAGACGGCGTGGCGCCGGTGGCGGCGATGAGCCTCGCGGGTGCGCGCAATCGACGCCCCGGCGATGCCCGCCACCTGCTCGGGGTGACGGTTCCGCCCCGCTCCCGGCAGCGGCGGCGGAAGGACTCCGTCCCATATGGGCTGGAGTCCATGAGCGTGCCGTCCATGTCCCACAGGACGGCTCTGACGTAACGGGCCGGCGGCAGCGGCTGGTGCGGGCGCGGTCATCATTTTCTCCTGCTGAGCGCTATTGCCTGAATTCGCTGAATCTCCCAGAGCCCTCCGGCGCGCGGCGGAGGAATTCCGACGGTGCGGCCCGAGCGGCCTTCTTCGCCGCTCGCCGCTCATTCTTCTCGATCTGCTCCTCAGTGCCCACCGACCTGCCTCGCTGAGCCAGGTCCTGGTCGAGGGGGTGAGCATCTTGTTGTCCCTCGAGCAGCCCGGAGGCCCTGCAGCTCCACGAACTGCAGATAGTCCGGTTCGGTGAGTGCGCCTCGTACTGGCGGCGGGCCTCCTGGAGGTCCGAGCCGACGCGCGCGACCCGACGCCTCGATCAGGTGACGCCCGAGCAGGAGGAAGATCGCCAGGGACGAGGGGCGACGATGCTGCCGCAGCCCTTGTCGTGGGCAGAGGATGGCGGCCAGAATCGAGAGATCCCGCATGACCAGCCCCATCATGCCGTGTAGGTCCACCTCTCCCGGGCGCGGTCGTCGTAGCCGCGCAGCCATTGGCGGATCTTTGATGTGCCCCCTGAGGGTCTCCGCCGTTGAACCAATCGCGGACCTGGCCCCGATTCCCGCCATCATTCTGTCCTCAGCCCTCTTCTCATCAGTTCTCACTAGCGGCGTCATGAGCTCCCCGACTCGAAACCCCAGCAGCCCGATCAGCCCCTCGTCCCCGCCGGCCAGAGCGCGATCGACAAGCTCGGTCATGGACCCCATGGTGCACTCCGCATGCGGCGGTGACATCCGGAGGGGACCAGGGCAGGGCGACGGCGTGATCGGCGGCCTCGTGCATGGGGATGTCGTTCCACGAATCGCCGAGACTCCAGGTCTCGATGCGCGCGCCCGGGTGAGGCCCGTCAGGGCCGGTGAGCCAGGCGATCAGATCCTTCAGGCCGGAGCCCTTGGTGGCGCCGGCGGGGATGACGTCGAGGAACCCTGGTTGCGGACCACTTCGATCCGCCCGCCCCAGCGCTCGGTCAGGTCGGCGACGATGCGCTCGCGCGCAGCGTCATCGCGCACGCGCATGGGAACTCCGATGAAGCGGTGCCCGGTCATCTCCTCGGGCGACATGGGAACGAACACCTGAAGGATCGGAGAGACCTCGTGGTAGGTGTCCGAGACGATGTGGTCGGTCTCCAGCGTGGTGGCGAAGACCGTGAGCCCGTCGATCCCTGCAAGGACATGACGATCTCGTGAGCCAGGCCGTCGGGCAGGAAGCGGGAGGTCAGCACGCGGTAGTCGCCGTCGGCGAGCACCGCGCCGGTGAAGGCGATCGCATAGTCGAAGACGACGCCGAGCGGCTCGAGGGTGTCGCGGGTGGCGAAGACCGACTTGCCGGTGTCCACCACCAGCAGGTTCCCGCCGCCCGCCACCGTCTCATGGCCTCGCGGTCGGCGGACGAGACTTTCCGGTCGAACAGAATGGTGCCGTCCAGGTCGGTGGCGATGAGTTGGGGCGATTGGAGAGGCTCAGCCGCTGGGACATGTATGCGCCCTCGAATTCCGGACATTCGTGCGGGCGGCTGCGGATGATTGAATGACTGCGGTGCTGGTGGTCGACTGAGAGTGGCACTGCACTGTCGAACGGGATGGAGGAGGCCGTCGGGGAACCGTAAAGTTAACCTGGTTCCCCGACGACCCCTCGCCATCCATCACCCGTGGGCGGGGCGCCGATTATCAGGTCGTGGGATTCCCAGGAACCCGCTCCAGGCGCCCAGGATGCCCAGGACGAACATTCTAGGATGATCCACAGGGCATTGATCTTCTTGATTGAGAAGATACATGGACAGGAAGGTCAGGCCGAGGGCGCGACCTCGGAAGCAGGTCGTCCAGAATGTTCTGAGGGTCTTCGTCCTGACTTCGCCGGTCGAGTACTGCTCGCCTGGGAGACCACGGAGGGGAAGTCGATGTGCGTCCACTTGGAGACCAGCGCGCCCATGACGAACAGACCGGTGATGGCCGCGATCCGCGTAATGCGCTTGAGCTGGCCGCCGCCGACCTCGGTGACCAGGGTGGTGCCGCGCCCATACCCCACTTCAGGCCGTACCAGCGCTGAGGATGCGGATGATGTTGATGCGACGAAGTAGATGAGTCGGGACTGAGCCAGGAGCCGTTGACGGCCAGGAGGCGCCGAGCGCCCCCAGCACCGGACGGGCGGTGCCCCAGAAGATCGGATCGCCGACGCCGGCCAACGGCCCCATGAGGCCGGACCTGACGTTGGTGATCGTCTCATCCCCGATGTCCTCGCCCCTGAGCGCTGCTCCTCCATGGCGGCGGTGACGCCGAAGACCACCGAGGAGATCCACGGGTGGGTGTTGTAGAACTCCAGGTGGCGCTTGAGCGCGGCCGCCCGCTGAGTCTTGTCATTGGGGTAGAAACTTTGATCGCGGGCACGAGGGTCAGGCAGAACCCGATGGCCTGCATACGCTCGAAGTTGTAGGAGCTGAGCAGGAAGGTGGAGCGCTGCAGTACAGTGCCCGCAGGTCCTGGTGGTGAGCGATCGCTCAGAGCAGCGGCGGTATTCGCTTCAGCAGTCATAGTCGTGCTTCCTTCCAGCTCAGTCGAGCTCGTCGTCCAGGTCGTCGTCCAGGTCGGCGCCGCCACCGCCACTGCTCCCCGCTGCAACGGGCTGCGGCAATCGAGCGGGCTCCTGGAACTCGGGGTTGAGCTGGACGTAGATGAAGGCCAGGCAGACACCGAGGATGCCCAGGGCTACACGTGACGCCTGTGTTCGAGCGTCGTCATGAAAGTGGCGAACACGAAACCGATGAAGAAGAACGGCATGAGTTTGCGCGCCTTCATCATGTTGATGACCATGGCGTAACCGACGACGACGACAAAGCCACCGGCAATACTCAACCCGTCGGTAATAACGTGCGGAATAGCCTTGAAAGCGCGTTCAACGCTGTCGCCGGACGCCAGGACGGCGACAACAGCCGTAGGTATCGCCACTCGTAGCCCTTGGAGAGCCAGCGCTATGAAGTGCATGACCTCAATGGCCCGTATGTTCGCCTGTTCGGCGAACCTGTCCGCCTGGTGGGCGAAGAAGACGTTGATGGTGCGCACGAAGATGGTCAGGGCCCGGCCCGCGATCGCGCACTCGAGACGGCGATGCCACGGCATCTTTCTGAGTCTGACCCCGGCGATGACGACGACCGTGGAGACGGTGGAGGCGAGGGCGGCATCGGGAGCCATGGCGGCGCTGACATTCATCCACCCCAGGCGCCAGGAGTTCCAGGGAGCCGCCGACCATAATGCCGGTGGTCGGGTCGCCCATGGCGAGGCCAGTGAGGGTGCACGCGATAATCGGACGGTAGAACATGCGTTCGTCCAGAACAGCATCGCAACCGACCAGGAAGGCCACAAGCGTCACGAGGATGATCTGGACCGCACTGATATCGTGCATGGGAGCCGCTTTCTGCGGATTTCGAGCGAATCTGCGGGAGGATACAGGAGGGGCGCCCGGAGGGAGCCCGGCGCCGATCGTCGTCAGCGCTGCCCTCCTCGAGCGTCGGCGATCGGTCCGGTCGTGCGGCAAGGAGGACGTCGCCGCCCGCCGCACGACCGAGGCAGGCGCAGAGTCTCAGGAGATGAAGCCCTTGGACTTCAGAGCTCCATGAGATCCGAGTGGCTCGTCGAGGGAACCCTGCTGGATGTACTGCGTGATGCCGCGCTTTGTCGATCTCCTGAAGGCCGCGGCGTCGTCATCGGAGATGTAGACGGCCTGGACAGGGCCTTTGGTGCCCTGCTTTGAAGGTCATGCCGCCGACATTGACCTCATCGACCTCAATGCCCAGATCGAGCAGTGCCGGACCACGTCCGCCGGGGTCTCCACGACGATGACGGCCTTGAGGGCTTGCACTGGGTTCTTGTAGACGCGCGCGGCCTCTCCACGCCCAGGACGTGGACTTTGACCCTGCCGCCGGTCTGCAGCATGAGCGTCTTGCGCAGTTTCGTCACTGGCGGCGCCATCGGACACCGCAAGAATGGCCTCGGCACCGAGTGCTTCCCGCCCAGTTGTTGGCGACCTGGCCGTGACCAGGCGTGAGTCAATGCGCAGGGAGCTGACATCCATCAGTAGCTCGTCCCTTCGTCGTCGGAATCGGTAGTGGTGGGTGAAAACTCGGACAGGACCTTGACGCCGCCGGCCCGGCGGTCCGGGCCTTCTCAACCAGCTCGGCCAGAGTCCCGCCGGTCAGGCGTCCGCCGAGAACCTCGATGAGCATGGGCAGATTGACCCTGGTGACGACGTCGGCGAGTCCTCATGCGCAGCGGCGAAGCGCGCCGCCGCGTTGTACGGACTGCCTCGCAGCAGATCCACCAGGATCAGGTACTGGTCGCTCGAGACTTCTCGACGGCGTCGGCGTACTTTGGCGAGGAGGTCATCCGGGCCCCTCCGAGGACTCAAAGGTGACGGCGACGAGATCCTCCTGAGGCCCCTCCGCAATCATGGCGGACGAGGTGATCAATCCCTCCGCCAGACGCCCGTGGGCGGCGACGATCACAGCAACCATGCGCACTCCTTCGTGAATCGCGTAGTTCCCCTGCCTCGGGCCGAGCGGGGAATTGATTTATGTTAAGCTAGGAGCATCGTTACCCTGTATCACATAGATACGGCATGTCAAACGTCCGCCATTCGCCACAACAAGCCCTTTTGTGCGTCTCATTTCACAACTGTCGACTGCGCTCATCCTCCTCGGCCATCACCTGCGCTCGATGGCGCGCTGCCGCCGACCGCCGCGCTCACCCGGCCTCCCCACGCCTCGCGTACGCAGCACTCCCCGTCAATCCGACTGACAGCATCCCGGCCGCATCGAGACTGTGCTGCGAGCACGCCCGACTTCACCCGCCACCCGTCGCGCTCTTCCCGCGCCGCAGCGCCCTCCAGTCCTCCTTCGGCGCTCGCGGCTCTGCCTCCACTAGCTCTGACCGGCTGCAGCCACGGCTCGCCGGACAAGGTCCGCGCGACGATGCGCCGCTGGCCAAGATCGACTGCTGCCCTCGACGATGACCCACCGAATCCGTCAGTCTCGACGCCAGCGCGCGACCACCGCGGCGTAGCGGCCTGCGCCGGCACAGGCGCGAGCATGCTCTCGACCCGGCTCCGTGACGACGGCGCCGCCAACGCCCCGTCCTGTCCCATCGGTGCCCGCTCTCATCATGGTTTTCTGCACGCCGCGGAGAGCCCTCGGCGGCAGTGGCGTCAACGCCGCACTGGGTCTCGGCGCCGATGCTGACGCCCAGACCCGCGACTCCACCTGAGCGCCGTCCAGCAGACCCTTCAGCGCTTCGACGTCACCGACACCGCAGCTGCGGGACTTCGACCCAGGCCATCCCCGACACCCCACTGCCTACATCGCCAACAACATCTCTGGCCATCGGAGCGACCGTCATCAACCAGGAGTACCTCGACAGCGCCAAGCGCTGGTACGCCTCCGACCTGAGCCGCGTCCTCGTCGACGACGCCAAAGCCGCCCTCGATGCCTGGGCCAACTCTGCACCGGCGGATCTCATCAAGGAGTCCGGAATCGATATCGATTCCCTCAGCATGCGCCTCGTGGCGCAGAACGCCCCTTCGCCGCCCGCTGGGCCGTCCCTCAGGCCGAGGACACGCGGCAAGGCGCGTCGTTCACACTGGCAGACGGCTCCGCGTCCACCGCCGACCTCATGACCGGCACGGGCTCCTACACCCTCGTCACCGGGAAGGGCTGGCGCGCTCTCCGGCTTCCCTATTCAGCCGGGCCGGAGTCGACCATGACGGCGTCGGGCTCCGATTCCAGCAGCTCCAGCAACCTGGTCATGGACATCATCCCGCCCGATGCCATCGGCTCCCCGCCGACCCGCCGTCGGCCACCTGGGGCGAGGCGTCCACGGCCCCTGACCGCCGCCGAGACTGAATCCCAGCAGCAGGTCGCCCTCGCCGCCGAAGCTCAATCTCGCATCGGGAGTCATGAGTCTTTTCCCCGTCCTGTCGGATCTAGGGCGTGACCTGGGATCGCTGGACCACATCGCCCCCTCGATTTCAAGGTCAACCAGGCCGTCCAGCAGGTACGCCTGATCGTTGACGAAGAGGGCACCGTCGCCGCCGCCCCTCACAGAAGTCGGCATCACGACGACATCGATCGATGACCCGGGCGCAGTCGAATTGTCGTCGACCACCCCACGTCCTGCGGATCGTGGACCTGTCCTCGGGCGTGGCCATTATCGAAGCGGCCATCCTCGACCCCGCAGGCTGAGCCCGGGGCGGGCTCCCCAGACAGGCGGGAGCCCGCCCGGAGCCTCACTTTCCGGAGTACCGGTACACGCCCGTCTCACGCAGCTCGAAGCGTAGCGGCGGCAGAGCTCGCGCTCACGGGTGGGCGGGAGGTGAGGTCGACGGTCCGGGCCCCGATCGCGCGGCGTGGGCGACGGCCGCCTCGACGAGCGCCTGCCCGGCGCCTTGGCCGCGGGTGGCGGAATCGACGACGACGTCCTCCACCCAGGCGCGCAGACCGGTGGGGATCGAGAAGGTCGCCAGAGTAAGCATGCCCAGGATCGGGCGAGTGCGGGTCCGCGGCCGGCCTGTCCGGCCGGAAGACGAACAGGTAGACGCCCTCCTGCGCCACGAAGGGTCCCGCACTGCCCGGCGTCAGCGCAGGAGCCGAACGGGAGAGCTGGGGAATGAGGCGCCCCATCGCCTCGACGAGCTCAGGGTGGACCGCGACGATCTCAACAGTCACGACTCTCCTCTTTACCTTGTCACCGCGTTCTGCTCTGGTTCTGCCTCAGACTGCGCGATCTGCCTGACGCAGCCCTGAGTGGAGCCTACCGGTCTCGGAGGCCTCGTGTGGGCGCTTGTGCCCGCTCACGCCGCGCCTCCTCCGCACTCACCCCGCGCTCCCTCCCTCGCACGAGTAGCATATTTCGAACGAGACGACGGTGTCACCGTCGACCTCATCCAAAACGTCTATCTCGACGTCCGAGTTCTACATCCTCCAGAGACTCTCCGCATGAACAGCGATCTCCAGGACGCCGTGCCGGCCAGGAGCCGTGGCGGCTCTGCGACACCACCGGCGCACGACCATGCCGATCAGCTCAACGGCACCGCCTTCACCGCAATGCGCTCGCCCGCCCGGTCGGGCCTGCCCTGGTTTGCGACCCGCGCGCGGGAGCGGCAGACGACGGAACCGGTGCTGACACTCATGCTTGGCGTCAAAATCGACGGCAAGTACCCAGGCCGCGTCCGGACCTTCCGTCCACTATCCAGCGCAACCCTCCAACGCTTGAGCGATCGCCAACAACCAAGCCTGCGACCGCGTGTCTGGTCCAGCTAGCCCACGCAGCCTGCGGCTCGATCGCTGACGCCCAGCAGCTGCGGGACTTCGACCCCGAGGCCATCCTCGAAGCCCCACTGCTCCACATCGCCAACAACATCCTGGCCATCGGAGACAAGACCGTCATCAACCAGGAGTACCCGACAGCGCCAAACGCTGGTACGCCTGAGATATCGGCCGCGTCCCCAACGATGACGCCAAAACCGCCTCAACGCCTGGGCAGCTTCCCCGCACACCGGCGGGCTCATCAAGGAATCCGGCATCGACGTCACGGACACCCGCCTCGTGGTGCAGAACGCCTCCTTCGCCGCCCGCTGGCGAAGCATTTCAATGCGGCAGCAACCGCCGAGCGCCAGCCATTCACCCGCGCGGACGGCTCCACCTCCCACGCCGACCCCATGAGCCGAACCGGCACTTCACCTCGTGACCGGCCCGGCTGGCGCGCCCTGAGACTGCCCTACGCTGAAGGCTCAGTGGCGATCGAACATGCGCACAACTCGCCGGGTCCTCAACACTGGCCATGGACATCATCCTGCCCGACGACATCGGCTCCCCCACCGACCTGCCGCCGACCACCTGGAGCGAGGCGACCCAGCTCCTCACCGCCCAGGCACACCAGACACGCGGAACGCCACAGTGCACCTCCGGCCCCTGACTCAACCTGTCCCTCAAAGCCCACTGACCTCACAGGACATCGATCAAGAGTCTCGGCGTGCGACTGGGCTCAAGACCATATCGCCCCGGACCCGCTGGTGACCAGTCGTCCAACAGGTCAGGCTCGTCGTCGCCGAAGAGGGCACCGTCGCGCCGCCCTCACCGAGATCACCGTACGTTTCGGAGCGCCCCCACGCCTGGAGAAACCATCGATTTCACCGTCGACCACCCCACGTCCTGCGAATCGTGACCTGACCACCGGCATCGCCCTCATCGAAGCCGCCGCATCCTCGACCCCGCCGCTGGACCTCAGCTCCACCGCCGGCACTGGCCGAGCGAGCCGCCGAACCGGCCGGGCGGGCTGAGGGGCGCGGTTCAGTCGGAGCTGGCGAGGGCCGAGTCGATCGAGAGCCGCCACCGACGTCGTCGTGCGCCTCGCAGACGGCCAGACCTCGGGGGCGCCCCGTCCATGGCGACGGCGTGGTCGGCGGCCTCGTGCATGGAGATGTCGTTCCAGGAGTCGCCCGCGCTCCAGGTCTCGACATGCGCTCACCCGGGTAGGGGCCGTCGTCGGCGGTGAGGAGATCGACTAGCGCGCGAGTCAGGCCCGCGCCCTGGAGGAGCCGGCCGGCACGATGTCGAGGAAGTCCTGGTTCTGGAAGGCGATGGCGACGTCGCCCCAGCGGTTCGCGCGATCTCGGCCTGCACACGGCCAGGAGCGCAGGATCGGCGATGCGCAGCGGGACGCCGACGATGGTGCGCCCAGCCAGATCTGTACGGGACGCCTGAGAGAACAGGGTGAGCAGGGCGGTAGTCGGAACCGATCGAGTCGTAAAGCTGAAGGTCGCCGTCGAGCGTGGTGACGAAGACCGTGACGCGGTCTCACCTCGAGCATGTCGAGGATCTCCTCGGCGAAGCTTTATCGGGCAGGGTCCGGGCCTCCAGGACGCCGTAGTCGGGGCCGATCAGGGCGGCGCCGGTGTAGAGCACGGAGTAGTCGAAGGCCAGGTCGTAGCCGCGCAGGGCCGAGCGCAGTGCGGCCACCGACCGTCCGGTGTTGGGCACGAGGAGGTTGCTGGCGTCGCGCCAGCGGCGTGACGGCGGCTGTCAGTCGGGGAGATGGTCGCGATTGAACAGGAGCGTGCCATCGATGTCGGTGGACAGGAGCTTGCGCATCGCCCTAGCCTACGGGCCGAAATCGGTTCGGAGTGTCGTCTTGACCGATTTCGATGCGGGAACCGAACCGATCTCGAGCCGGAGTACGACCGATCTCGCGGCGGGAGTACGACCGATCTCGGCGGCTGGACGGCCCTGGACGGCTCAGGCCGGCGGGACGTTGCGCTCGAGCTCAGCGATCCAGGCGGCGGCCTGCGGCATCCGGACGGCATGCGCCAGTCGCCGCGGGGACGAGCGAACCGCCCGCCACCACCTTGGGGCTGCTGGGCGCGTGAGCGCTTGAACTGGTTGGAGAAGAAGCGTCGGAGGAACAGCAACTCCCACCTCCTGATGGTCGCCAAGTCGTAGGCGACTCTCTCCTCCTCCGGCAGCCCGACCGGCCACTGACCCGCAGTCGCGTCCGCCCAGGCGTTCTCCGCCAGGAAGGCGATGCGGCTCGGCCGGGAGCCGCGGCGCGACGTGCCAGGGTGAAGTCTCGCAGGCGTAGGGGCCGATCTTGGCCTGGGTGACTGGATGGGCTCGCCGTCGTCGGCCGGGCACCAGCTCGGGGCTGATCTCGGTGCCGAGGATGGCCAGCAGCACCCGCCCGACGTCGTCGGAGAAGATCCGCTCGGCCACCACCCAGCGGATGAGATGCTGAATGAGGGTCTTGGGAATGCTGGCATTGACCCCGCAGTGGGCCATCTGATCGCCCACCCCGAAGGTGCACCAGCCCAGCGCCAGCTCGACAGGTCACCGGTGCCCAGCACGATGCCACCGCGCTGGTTGGCAATGCGGAACAGGAAGTCGGTGCGCAGCCCGGCCTGGACGTTCTCGGTCACGTCGTAGACCCTCGCGCCCCGCTCGCCGCCGCGCCCGTAAAGGGTGGTCCATGGCGGTGAGCATCTGCTCGGCGGCGAGGTCGGATGTCGAGCCTCGACGTGGCAGCCGAGCGTCTGGCGCCAGCGCGAGCGCATTGCTCTTGGTCCCCTCGCTCGTGGCGCGAACCCGGGCATGGTGATGGCGTGGATGTGCTCGCGGCCCAGGCCGAGGCGGTCGACGGCGCGGGCGGCGACGATGAGCGCATGGGTGGAGTCCAGTCCGCCGCTGACGCCGATGACGATTGTGGGCAGGCTGATGGCCCGCAGCCGCTGAGCGAGAGCGGCCACCTGAATGCTGTAGGCCTCGCAGCAGTCCTGGGCGAGGCGGGCCGGGATCGTCGGGCACGAAGGGAAAGCGGTCCACCGCCCGGCGCAGGCCGATGTCGGTGCGAGGGCACCCCAGCGCCTGGGGCTCAATGCTCAGGGTGAGGAATCGGCTCGAGCTGTCAGACCCGGCGGGAGCCGCGGCCCTACTCAGCGCCGCACGGTTGTCCTCGAAGGAGCCCTGGCGCAGCCGTTCGGCCCGCAGCCCCTCGATATCGACGTCGACGACCGTGGCCCGCGGCCCATCGGGGAAGCGCTCGGTCTCCCCCAGGAGTTCGCCGTTCTCGTAGACGAAGGTCTGGCCGTCCCAGGCCAGGTCCGTGGATGACTCTGCCCGGCGGCCGCGAAGACATAGGCGGCCAGATTCCGAGCACTGGAGGCGCGGGCCAGTAGCTTGCGGTCCTCGGCCCTGCCCACGGTGATGGGAGAGCCGGAGAGGTTGACGAGCACGGTCGCCCCGGCCAGAGCCGCCAGGGAGGACGGCGGGACGGGCACCCACATGTCCTCGCAGACCTCCACGTGAAAGGTCAGGCCCGGCACATCGGCGACCTCGAAGAGCAGATGCGGGCCGAAGGGGACGCGGGCGCCATCATCCCGGTCCCCGATGGCGTTCCCGACGGCGGCGGCCTCTGCACCGGCGCGGACTGCGGGCAGAAGGATCCGCTGAGCGCCCGGCGCGCCGTCTCCGCTCGCGAAATGCCGTTTCTCGTAGAACTCGCGGTAGGTGGGCAGGTAGGACTTCGGTGCGACGCCGCGCACGACACCGCCCTGAATGACGACGGCGCAGTTGTAGAGGCGGCTGCCGTCCCGCAGGGGCGCGCCGACGATGATCGCCGGGAGAAGGCTGGCGGAGGCCGCGCGAATGGTCTCGATGGCGGCGAGGACCTCGTCGAGCAGCACGTCGCTGAGCAATAGGTCATCAATGGAGTAGCCGGTCAGACTGAGTTCGGGGAAGGCGGCCAGGCACACGCCGTCGTCGGACAGACTGCGGGCCTGGTCGATGATCACGGCGGCATTGGCCGCAGGATCCGCCAGCGCGACGGGAAGGGTCACGGCGGCGACGCGCGCGAAGCCCTGGTCGTAGGCGGAACGGAACTCGATGGTCGGCCGTCCAGCGGGAGGGCGGCGGAGGTGCGTCCTGATGCATGTGACGATCCTCCCATGAGCTGCGAGAGGGACGGTTCTCGAATCGACGGCAGCACCTTTCAAACCCGTTAGAACACCCTTCACATACTCGATGTTATCGTTCCGTTACCCCATAGATTGAATCGATATCGTTTCGTTATCATGGATCACCGGAATCTCGCGAATTCTCGCGAGGCGGGAATGGATTTCCGAGCTCGGAACCCATATAGTCTTCCTTGTCGGAACGCAGACGACACGAGGGGATCAGGACCCTGTTGATCGCCGCTGCGTTCGGGGATGTCGCGATTCAGGGACCGCGCCCCGAGTTTTCCGGCGAGAGGCCCCGCACCGCAAGGTGTCGGGGTCTCCTCTGTTCTCCGGCAGGTCATGATCGCAACACCCTGCCGGAGAACTCGTCGGGGAGCGCACTGCGCTCCCGTGGACCATCATCGGCGCCATGGCTTGATCGGTCCAGTTACACGCCGAGGCGCACACTCGAATTCGAACGGGGATCGGATTACGTCCGGCTCCAGCGCGGCCGCCGTTCGACCGGCGATCAGTGCCCCGCAGCCTGCGGGAACAACCCCACTGCTTCCCGCAGAGCGTCTATGAAGAAGCGGACCCGGCACCATCGGTGGCCAAGCGCTGATCCGCGGCGTTTCCCGGCGTCGTCGAGCACAACCACTGGATCTGCAGCCCGTCGCTGAGCGCCACGAACGATCGGGCGATCATCCTCGACGGAGCCTCCGCACGCACCGAGCCCGCTTCCTTTACCGCGCTCCAAGGCGTTCTCGATCATGGTCACCGATTCCAGTCAAATGGCCGGCGAACCACTGGTGCGCCGGGTGATCGGCATCGAGCACGGACATGGCGCTGTCGCCGTATAGATCGCCACGAGATCCCGATGAGCAGCATGTGCGCGACCAGCGTCGCGAACGCTGAAGCAGTTCCCAGGGGTCCTCAATCGCGCCTCCCCAGGAAGCCGAAGGAATCATCTTGATCGCGCCGCTGGAGGACTTGAGCGAAAAGTTCTTCCTTGGAGGAGAAGTGGTGAGAAGTCCCGCTTTCGAGATATCCGACGCCGTTGCGATGTCCGACAAAGACGTACCGGCATATCCATGGGCCCCCGAACAGTTTGATGGCCTCATTGAGGACCCGCTCGCGCTTTGTCCTCACCGCCGACTCTGGCCGGCTGGGCCTGCGCCGCTCGCCCTGCGCAGACGCAGCTGAATGACCACCGGAGGCTGCGTTGTCGCCACTGTTCGCACGGGTCATACCAGCATTGTGTCACCGTTAGATTCAGTAGATCTCATGACCGGCCGCGGAGCCCGTACGCTTCTCCAGCAACGGGTCTCACATGACCGGTCATGAAAGTCTTTCGCACTCCCGCTCGAGCGCGACCGATCTCGAGCCGGAAGTGGACCGATCTCGACGCGGGTTACGACCGATCTCGGCGAGATTGCGGGCGGAGGATCAGACGGCGCTGGTGGCGCTGGGCGCCCAGGCCTCGCCACGGGCGGTCAGCGCGACAACCCGGCGAGCACGCCGTCGGGGCTCACATCCACAACGACCTCCCTGGCCGTCCAGGACCCGCCGGCCAGGATCATGCGGGCCAGCTCATCGCCGATCTCGCGCTGAACCAGGCGACGCAGCGGACGGGCGCCGTAGGCGGGTCGTAGCCCCTCGTCGGCGAGCCAGGTGCGGGCCTCGTCGGTGACCGACAGGAGAGCCGGTGACCGCCAGGCGATCCTGCATCTTGGCCAGCTGGATAGTCGACGATCCGGGCCAGCTCCTCCTTGGTCAGCGGGTCGAAGACGAGGGTGTCATCGAGCCGGTTGAGGAATTCGGGCTTGAAGGAGGCGCGGACCTGCGCCATGACCTCCTTGCGCTTCTCCTCCGGGCTCAGCAGCGGATCGGTGAGGAACTGGCTGCCCAGGATTGGAGGTCAGCACGAGGATGACGTTGCGGAAGTCCACCGTGCGGCCCTGGCCGTCGGTGAGGCGGCCGTCGTCGAGCACCTGCAGGAGGATGTCGAAGACCTCGGGGTTGGCCTCTCTCGACCCTCATCGAGCAGCACCACCGAGTAGGGGCGGCGCCGCACGGCCTCGGTGAGCTGGCCGCCCTCCTCGTAGCCGACATACCCGGGAGGCGCCCACCAGGCGGGCCACGGAGTGCTTCTCGAGTACTCCGACATGTCGATGCGCCAATGGCGCGCTCGTCATCGAACAGGAAGTCCGCCAGGGCCTTGGCCAGCTTTTCGGTCTTGCCCACGCCGGTGGGGGCCGAGGAACAGGAAGGATCCGGTGGGGCGGTCCGTCGGACACCCCGGCGCGCGAGCGGCGCACGGCGTCGGCTCACGGCGGCTCACGGCGGCGGCCTCGCCCGATGAGGCGCTCGCCGATGACGTCCTCCATCTCCAGAAGCTTCTTCTGCTCGCCGGCCATGAGCTTGCCCACGGGGATTCCGGTCCAGGAGGAGATGACCTCGGCGATCTCGGTGGGGCCGACCTCTCGGCGATCATGGGCTCGGGTGCGGGACCGTTGTCGCGCTCGACGCCGTCGGGACCGATGAGACGGCGGCATCGGCCGCGGCCTGAGCGGCCTCCATGTCGCGGATCTGGGTCTCCAGTGCGGGCATCTCGCCGCAGCGCAGGCGCCCGGCCTCCTCGAAGTTGCCCTCGCGCTCGGCCAGGTCGGCCCCGGTGCGCAGCTCTGTCGAGGGCGGCGCGCAGCTCACCGACCTTGCTGTGACCGGCCTTCTCGGCCTCCCACCGGGGCGCTGAGAGCGGTCAGGCGCTCGGAGGCGTCGGCCAGCTCGGCGCGCAGGCGCTCGAGGCGATCGACGGCGGCCGGGTCGGCGGAGGAGCCCTCCTCGATGGAGTCGGCGAGGTAGGACTCTCCATGCGCATGCGGTCGACGCGGCGCTGGAGCTCGTCGATCTCGACGGGCTGGAGTCCAGCCCCATGCGCAGGCGCGGGACGCCGCCTCATCGATGAGGTCGATGGCCTTGTCGGGCAGCTGACGGGCCGGTGATGTGGCGGTCGGACAGGAGGCCGCGGCCACGAGCGCGCCGTCGGAGACGGTGACCTGCGTGGTGGGCCCTGCATTGGGGGCGATGCCGCGCAGGATGGCGACGGTGTCGGCCACCGAGGGCTCGCCGACGAAGACCCGCTGGAAACGGCGCTCCAGGGCGGGATCCTTCTCGATGTTCTCGCGGTACTCGTCCAGCGTGGTGGCGCCGACCAGCCTCAGCTCACCGCGGGCGAGCATGGGCTTGAGCATATTGTTGGCGTCCATGGCCCCTTCGGAGCCGCTCCCCGGCGCCGACCACGGTGTGGAGCTCTGTCGATGAAGGTGATGACCTCGCCGTCGGAGTCCTGATCTCCTTCAGAACGGCCTTGAGGCGCTCCTCGAACTCGCCGCGGTACTCTGGGCCGCCGGCGACCATGCCCGCCAGGTCCAGGGCGATCAGGCGCTTGCTCGCGCAGGACTCGGGCACGTCGCCCGCCACGATGCGCTGGGCCAGGCCTCGACGACGGCGGTCTTGCTGACGCCGGGCCTCGCCGATGAGCACCGGGTTGTTCTTGGTGCGACGGCTCAGGACCTGGACGACGCGACGGATCTCGGCGTCGCGGCCGATGACCGGATCGAGCTGACTGGCGCGGGCGGCCCCGGTGAGGTCGGTGCCGTACTTCTCCAAGCGACTTGTAGGTGCCCTCGTTGGGCGAGGTGACGGAGCGCCACCGCGAACCTTGGGCAGGGCATCGCGCAGCGCTCGGCAGTGGCGCCGTTGTCGGCCAGGATGAGTGCGCGGCGGCGTCCGGAGGAGGCTGCCCGCGGCAATGCCGATGAGCAGGTGCTCGGTGGAGATGTACTCGTCACCGAGTCTCTTGGCCTCGCTGGAAGCGGCCTCGAGAGCCGCGCGAGCAGGCCGCGGGAGTGGCTGCGGCTGGCTCACCGAGCTGCCGGAGGACGCCGGAAGCTGGGTCAGGCGCGGCGCGTTGCGGCGCCGATGGTCGAGGGCGCCGGCGTCGGGATTGACGGCGGCGAGCAGGCCGACGGCGACGCCGTCCTCCCTGGCCGAGGAGCTCGGCGAGCAGGTGAAGCGTGTCGATCTGGGGTTGCCGGTCGCGGCTGCGGCCTCGCATGGCCCGGAGATGGCCTCTGGGAGCGGGTGGTGTAGTTCGTGTCCATATGGGTTCTCCTTGATTGTCGTTCAGACGGACCGGGCTCCGGCGGGTGATCGGGGCTCCGCCCCTCCGGCTGCGCCGATGCGCGCCCGGCGGTCGAATTCCTATTCACGGATTGATGGACCCGCGGGCCCCTGGTGTCTCCAGCCCGTACAACCTCACCAAGATTGGAGCCCTATTCCACTCAACTTAAAGGAACCCGAACTCTTGAGTGGCGAGCGCCATCGGGTGACTTCAACGTCGGGCATGGGCGCCGGATCACCCCTGACACGAGGGCGACGAGCAGACGCATATCGATAAACGATATGTTGACGTCGAAGCTCTCGGCGAGGAGGGCACCATGACAGCCACCGGGACCACGACACCAACGAGACCGAAGGCGCCGCAGCGCCACCGGCGAGTACCGGACAGCGAACACGAGCGGCGGTGCGACGGCGGCAATGGCAGGGCGTCGCGGTGGAAGCAGTGGGAGCGGTGGACCGACTCGCCCTGCGATCGGCTTCTGGAAGCCCTCGTGACGGCGTCGATCATCACCGCCCCTACTGTGGCTGACAACCCGCTATCCCGCTGCTCGGCATCCTCGAGGATCTTCTGCGCGGACACGGCCTGCTCGTCCCATTCGCCGACCTGTTGAGCACCTCGCAGCCCGCGCTCCCCGACGGCATCGATCGAGTTGCCGCCTCGCCCCCGAGATCGACACCTTCACCTCCTCGCGGACCCACGGAGATCTCACCACCCTGTCCCCCACCACCCAGCTGCTCATGGCGCGCCCATCACAGCCCAAATCAGCCTGATCGCAGCCTGCGGAGGCCTGTTCATCCATCTACTGGCGGCCATCCGCCCGGACCGCCGACTGGGGAGGCTGCTCGATGACGCGCGGCAAGCGCCTCCTCGCAACCGGGGCGGCCGCGTACGGATTGCTCGATCGCCGCTGGCGATCATCACCGACCGGATCGCCAACGAGTCGGTCTACCCCGCAGACGCACTCTGCGGAGCGCCACTGGTTCATCACCCTGCCGACCAAGAGCCCCTGACCTGTTCCCTGACAGGGCTGCTCGCCTCATCGTGCTGTCCCATGTACTGAGCGCACTCAACCGCACCCGCGAGCGCGCCGGTGAGCTCATCGCCGAGAACACCGAGCTGCGCGCGGAGACCGAGGGACTGGTATGACCGCCGTCGAGGAGCGTCGGACCGCAGCCGGCGGAAGCGCGAGAGGACGAATCGGGGACAAAGAGGAGCCGCGCATCGTGTGCCATCTCGACCGGCTCCTGGAGACGCGCGGCATGACGCCTCGTCGAGCTGTCCGAGCAGGTCGGAGTGACCGCCGTGAACCCGTCCGTGCTCAAGAACGGGCGCGCCAAGGCGATCCGCTTCAGCACTCTGGTGGCCGTGTGCGGGGCTCTGGGATGCGGCGTCGGCGACCTGCTGGAGATCGCATCCGGGGCGGCCGACTGACGAGCGAGCCGGGCGCCTCGACTTCGCCCACTGAGAATCACTGAGGGCCACTTCCGCCGGGGACTTCCCCCAGCACCGCTTCAAGTATCGTCGCGTACTGTACGACCCTTAACCTCTGCGACTTTCAGGAGACGATCATGAAGACCTTCCACCGCGCGACCGCTCTCGTCGCCACTGCACTTCTGGCCACATCTCGCAGCATGCTCACACAGCAATCCTCGAATGATAAGGAAAGTGCCTCGGCACAGGCGACGGACCTCGGCGAGCACGGGTAAGGCCACGCAGGGCGACCAGCAGACGACCGTAGCCGCGCAGCCGGCGCCCGACGGCTACCAAACGGTCACAGCCCCCACGACCAATCTCTCCTTCGCCGTCCCCGGAGACTGGGAGGTGCTGACCGGCGATGATCTCAAGGACGACCAGAAGATCGAGGAAATCGCCAACAAGTCGGGCAATGACCCCGACCAGATACGCCAGTTGCTCCGGGGATAGAGCTGCAGGCCATGCGCCACGCAGCCCGATGACAACAATTTCGCCGAGAACACGAACGTCGCTCCCGCACAGGAGTCACCGCCCCGCCGACCGAGGACGTCATGGCGCAGCAGATCAAAATTGCAGGGCGGCACACCCGGCGAATACTCCACCTCCCCAGACCTCGCTCGGAGAGGTCGCCATCCTGACCTACACGCTCTCCACTCAGGCCGGCGAGGGGCAGGGCGCCGTCATCGCAGCCCCGACGAAGAACGGCGGCTGGGCAGCCATCACGGTGATGACAATGGACGCCCTCGCACTCAGGAGCTGACCGAAACCATCACATCCACGCTGTCCTGACGCCCTGACGCCCGGACACCGGAGACGTCAACGGCAGCCTGCTCGTGTAGTCTCTGGGATTGGCGCGGGCCGGTGAACCGCCCGCGCCAATCCGGGGACCCTCTCCCCAGCACCGGTCCGCGATTGTCGCGTACTGTACGAGTCCCTCCCTCGCGACGTCAGGGAGACGATCATGAAGACTCTTCCACCGCGCGACCGCCGTCGTCGCAGCAGCACTCCTGTCCGCCTCACTGACGGCATGCTCCCTGATCCGCATCCAGAACAGCTCCTCCGATCAGGAGACCTCCTCAGCGCAGGAAACCGACTCAACGGACACGCAGAGCACCGCCCCTTCGACGGCAGGGTCCGGCAAGGACGCGCCCGACGGCTACTAGACAGTCACAACCCCTCGTCGATGATCTCCTTCGCCGTTCCCCGAGAACTGGCAGGTGTTCAGCGGAGACGATCAGAACATCCCCCTGCCCACCGGCACGCAGGACCCTGACGGCCAGGGGAGCCAGTCGTTGCCGGCCATCGAGCTGGCTGCAGCCGCCCCCAATACGAACGACGGAGTCCCCGAGCACCTGTTCGCCATACCCTGTGGAGCAGATCGCCTTCCTGCCGACCGAGGAGATGATGTCCTCACTGATCAAGGCGCGGGGCGGCGCACCCGGCGAATACCCACCTCTGAGACCGAACTCGGGAGGCCGCCGTGCATGACCTTCACTCGACCATTCAGGGGACCACGATGCAGAGCGCCACCATCGTCACACCGGACAGCGGTGGCGGCTGGACGAGCCTCACGCTGTCCACCTCAGACGCCTCTCGCACCCGGGAGCTGACCGACGTCATCATGTCCACCCCTCGTCCTCCCTGACAGGGCATCTCCAGGCGCCCTCCCCCAGTGGAGGACGACGGCGGGCCGTATTCGCCACTGCTCTCCTCAACAGCACCTCGAGCGGCCCGCGAGTGCGCCCGGAACGCTCGAGCACGACGCAGAACACCGCCAGCGCCGCCCAGACCAGAACAGCGACACTGACTCCAATCGCCGCCTCCGTCGCCCTCGACATCCAGGCTCGACAGAATCAAGAAGGTTCCGAGGAACAGAACGGACTGGCCCACTACGCGGTCATGGATCGCCTCCCACGGCGGCCAGCACCCAGCGCGCGCGCCACGGAGCGGCTCCGGGCGGCCCGGCCCCGCCCATGCGGCCAGCAGGCAGCCAGCCACCCGAAGGCACCCGCTATGCCGGACAGGAGTAGACGGCGATCGCGGCGCCCCCGAGGTGCAGCGGAAGCGACCCGTGCATGAGCATGAGCAGGGGTACCGCCCCTCACGGCTCCGACAAGTATCCCCGCGACTCCACCGCCCAGGAGCCGACCGCGATGCCGATCCGGATGCGACAGGAGGTCGGAGTCGGCCAAACGCGCACCGATGAGGACGCAGACGACCGCGTAGGAGGTGAAGAGGGAAGACCACCGTCCCGACCGGCCACCGTGCAGATTGCTCAATGGATACCATGCGCTGAACGTTGAGCGCACGCCCTCCCCGCTGAGCATGTCAACCCCGAGCCGCTCGCACCTCGAGGGATATTCCCACCTTGACTGCGGTCCACACGCCGGAGCAGTGTCGTGGACACCGCCGACGACGCTCATCCAGGTCTTTCTGCGATGCACGAGCACGCCCGCCAGCAGCACGGCGATGAGCCCATAGGGACCCGATGACGTCGCCGTTGAAGATCACGCTGTGCACCGCGCCGAACAGAAGCATCCACTAATCCCCGACGGCGCACCAGGCGCCGGGCATCGGCTCGTGGCGTCGGCACGCACGGCTCTCCCATGTCGCACGCGCGCTGCGGGGTCGGCGAGCACGGCTCTCAGGGCCGGTTCCCGGTCGGGCCCGTTCTGGCCGCCCTGCTCACGTCGGCCTCAATGCGCCGCGAGGCCATGGTCATGATCCCGAAGCCGAAACAGCATGGCGAACAAACTGGGTAGGCGCGGTTCTCGACCAAACAGGCCCGCACCACCTCCACTACGCGATCGACCGCCGACTGCTCGGCAGGCGCGGGCAGGTAAATGAGCCAGTTCTGTGACACGTTCGCCAGGGCGATCAGCAGGAGCATGAAACCGCGCGCCACATCCGGCGCCGGATGGCGCACCGACCTCGCACCGGTGAAGGAGCCGGCGCTGGCCAGCTCAGGAGGAACAGGGGTTGCAGCACGCGAGGGAAAAAGCCATGAGGCAATCGTGATCGAATTCATATGGAGTGCCTCTGTTCGTGGGACGGCGCTCCTGTCATCCGCTGGGACGGCGCCCCTGCAGGATCCAAGTCCTCCTCCGGTCGGATGCGGACGGCGCGGTTGCCGGCAAAGGGCCGACGAGCTGATGGGCTTCGTGATCTCGCGGACTCGCAGCGTCCGCAACCGCATGCGCATGCTGGGCGGAACCGGTGCCCGGGAGATACGCGCACCACGACGAAAGGGGAAACCCTCATGGGAATTGGTGACCTGACGAGCAAGGCCGGCGAAGCCCTCGGCTCCGACAAGGCCGAGGCCGTGACCGATCAGGCTCTCGACAAGGCCGCCGACGCCGCCAAGAAAGCGACCGGGGCAAACCGATTCCCAGGTCGAGACCGCACGCGACGCCGCGCGACCCAAACTCGGCAAACGCCTGAGCCCGGAGAGCACAAGAGCGAACCGGCTGCGCGATCCCGCTGGGTCAAGCTCGCCGAGATAGATGCGAACGAGATCGACGGGCACCGCCGATCTCGTTCGAAAAATGTCTGTTTGGACGAGAATGCTTCCATGACCGTCCCGAGAACCAATGACGACGCCGCTCAACCCGACCTGCCGCCCGTGCCCTCCCTGGCTCGACGAGATCGAGGGCGAGCGCGCACTCGCCTGGGTCGCCGAGCACACGCGCCGCCACCCGCATGGTCGTCGATGGGAGCCAGCGCTCGAGACCCTGCGGACTCAGATCGAGGCGATCTCGACTCGCCCGATCGCATCTCCGGCGTCGGGCAGGCGGATCGGCCTGCTCTCACAATCCTGACCGACGCCGATCACCCGCGCGGGCTGTGGCGCTGCACCGCTGGGAGTCCTACCGCGCGGGCGCCCCCGGCCGGACGGGCCCGGCCCCCTGATGGCGCAGAGGACGGCGCACGGGGTACGCAGTGGAGGTGCTGTCGACCTCGACGCGCTCTGGCAAGGCCGAGGGCGTCACTCTGGGTGGCATCGGCGCCTGGTCCTGCGCACCGGGCCCGCTGGCCGGCAGGCGCGCCCTCGTGGTTCTGTCCGACGGCGGCTCGGACGCCGATGTCACCCCGTGAGCTGGACCTCGATACCGGGCGCTTTCATCCCACCCGCCGAAGGCGGCTTTCCACCGCGAGTCCTCCAAGGGATCGCTGTCATGGGCGGACGACGAGGGCAGTTCGGTACTGGCGATCGCCGACCTCGGCGAGGCTCGCTGTCCCCCGCCGGACATCCGCGCCAGATCAGCGGCCGCGGCGCGGCCAGTCTCGTCCGGAGGGGAGGTCCCGCTCACCGCCGCAGCCGACGATGACGGCGCTCATGCACCGCGACCGCTGGGTCGCACCTGGCCGCTCACGCGCCCCGACTTCTACACCGAAGAGCTGTACTACTGCCCGACGGCGCTCAGACGCTTCCGGCATCGTCGGGGCCGAGCGCCTGGCGGATGCCGGCACGACGGTGGCGCCAGGGCCGCAGCACACGACGTGCCCGCCTCCGCCGAGGTCACCGCAGCCTGGGACTGGCTCCTGGTCAGTCTGCGCGGAGGACCGAGATCGCGGGCGCCGTCTCACACACGGGCCGGCCTGCCGCTGGCCGCACCTCTGGATGACTTCCCGCCGGCGAGCGCGCCTCGAGACTCTGTTTCGCCCCGACGCCGTCGGCCTGCTTGATCGGCTTCCACCGTGACCGCCCGCCATCTGGTCCTGACCATGCTCGACGACCGCGTGACCGCCCTGGAGGTGCTCACGCCTCCGCGAACCGGCGCGAGCCGATAGCCTGCCGCCCGCTGGATCTGAGCGTGCTCGCCGAATCGGAGTCCGACACCGGGAGCGTCTGCGACCCTACCGCCACCGCCGCGCTCGAGGATCCGAGCGCTCTGCGCCCCTGGCCGCCCCTTGATCGAGGTCAGCGCCACCGCCGTCGATGGGCGCGAGGGCGACCGGCTATGGCTGACGACGTCGTCCTTCACTCGACCCACCACCCTCATGACGGGTGCGCTCCAGGCCGACGGCGCACTGACCGACGTCGAGGTGCTGCGCGCCGCCCCGGAGCGCTTCGACGCGACCGGCATAGAAGCCAGCCAGCACGTGGCGGTGAGCGCGGACGGGACGCGTGTGCCCTATTTCCAGGTCGGGCGCCCGGCCGTGGACGCCGAGGGCGAGCGTGCCGGGCCGACGATCCTGCATGGCTATGGGGGCTTGAGGTGCCGCTGGGGATCGGCTATCTGTCGGTGATCGGCAAGGCGTGGCTGGAGCAGGGCGGCACCTACGTGATCGCGAATATCCGCGGGGGCGGGGAGTACGGGCCCGCCTGGCACCGCGCCGGGCTGAAGTGAGCATCGGCACCGCGTCTACGAGGACTTCGCGGCGGTCGCCCGGTCGCTGAGTGAGCGGGGCGTGACCGCGCCAGGGCGGCTGGCCGTGCACGGGGCTCCAACGGCGGTCTGCTCGTGGGCAACATGCTCGCCCAGTACCCGGACCTGATCGGGGCGGTGGTGTGCGAAGTGCCGTTGCTGGACATGAGCCGTTACACCCACCCTGTTGGCGGGCGCTTCTTGGAAGGCCGAGTACGGCGACCCCGACGACCCGCCCAATGGGAGTTCATCCGGACCTTCTCCCTTCCACCTGCTGGAGGAGGGCGCGACTACCCGCCGGTGCTTCTGGTGACCTCGACCCGAGACGACCGCGGTCCATCCAGGGCATGCGCGCACCATGGCTCATCGACTGGAGAGTCTGGGGCAGGCGGTGACGTACTTCGAGAACCCGAGGGCGGGCACGGCCGGGCCTCGACCAATGCGCAGCGGGCCTTCATGAGCGCCCTGACCTACGACTTCGCCCGGCGAGTCCTGAGCTGATCGCGCCCACTCCCACCCCTTCGCCCCTTCGCCGAGATCGGTCGAACTCCGGCTCGAGATCGGTCCGCTTCCGCATCGAGATCGGTCCAACTTCGCCTCGAGATCGGTCGTATTCGCGTCGAGATCGGTCCGGCCGGTTCGCCGGCCCCGATGGCGCACCGCCGGACGCGCGTCGTCGGCAATGGGCCGGGCCGCTCGGCATATTTGGCCGGCTTGTGCAGTTCAGCCTCGGCGGAGAGTTCTGCTCTTCTGGTCCTCTTGAGGACGGCGGTAGGTTCGTGGGCGTGAATGATGCTGTTGTTGTCAGACGAGCGACCGTATTCGACGTCGGCGCTCTGGTGGCGCTGCGCGCGGAGATGTTCCGTGCCACGGGGACGGCGATGACGGATAGTCGATGGCGGAGCAACGCGCATCGATGGTTCACCGAACGGGTGAAGGACCCGATATACGGGATCTTCGTCGTGCAGGCGGGCCAGGATGTCGTGGCGTGCGCGATGGGGGCGGTTCGCGACGCCGCGCCGTCGCCCGAGGTTCCCGACGGCCGTGATGTGCTGGTCAGCAACGTGTGCACCTTCTCCGCTCACCGCGGTCATGGGTATGGCAAGCGGGCTTTCGAGGCGGTGATGAGGTGGGCCATCTCGACGGGCATCGGCCGGGCTGAACTCATGGCGACGGAGGCGGGGCGAGCAATGTACGAGCGGACCGGCTTCGTGCCCAATCGGTTCGCTGCCATGCGCGCCGACCTGCGAGCGCCTTGAGGCCGGTATTTCGACGCGGAAGCGGACCGATCTCGAGCCGGAGTACGACCGATCTCGACGCGAGTTGCGACCGATCTCGAGCCGAGTACGACCGATCTCGGCGCGGAGTACTACCGATCTCGGCGGAGAACAAGAGAGCTAGGAGCCGTCGGGCACATACCCCTGATACATGTGCCCGACGGCCCGTTGTGCTCTACAACCTCCTTTCTACTCGGTGAAACTCCGCGGCCCCCATCACGTGGGTACCTGACCGAACCGCGGAGACCGGACGTCTCTTCTTCCTGACTTCCCGGGTCCTACTGGGCGTTGAGGGCCGCCGTCGGGGGCGTGCGGGCCGCCCGCACCGCCGGGTACAGACCCGCCACCGCCCCTGATAAGGATCGTGACTCTCAGACCCGCCGCAATGACGAGCGGCGGCAGGGCGAAGGGCCAGTCGTTGATTGCGGCTGCCCCGGCGGTCACCCTGATTCCCAGGACGCAGCCCAATGCACCACCCAGTCCCGCCAGAAGCAGCGCCTCAGCGAGGAACTGACGAGGATGTGCTGCGCATGGCCCCCAGGGCGCGCCTCAGCCCGATCTCACGGCGCCGCTCCAGCACCGAGATGATCATGGTGTTGGCCACCCGATCCCGCCCACGACCAGGGCGATCGAGCCGACTCCCGTCAATAGGCTGGTGAAGGCCTTGTCCGCGCGCGTTCTGGCCGCCAGCGCGTCCGAGGGCCTCGAGATCTTGACGGCCCCTGGGCGACTGCGGCAGGACCGTGGGACCCAGGAGGCCTCACCCTCTCGACGGCGCTATCGGCGCTGCGCTCGCAGATCGTCGTCGGGCTGCCCGCGTAGTCGAACAGCTGCTTGGCCACCGACGCCCCTGATGAGCGCCGCGTTATCGAGCTCAGGGGCCAGCACCGAGGGCTGAAGGATCCCGACCACGGTGAAGGAGGTCCCGCCGAGCCACACCTGAGTTCCCGGTTCCACCACGCCCAGTCGCCGGGCGGCGGCCGCCCGAGCACGGTTGCTGGATACGAGGACGTGGCCTGATTGAGCCAGGATCCCGTGCTCACCTCGCCGGCGACGACGTCGAGCAGGTTCTCATCGGCCACGAGAGTAGAGATGCCGCCGGTCGCCTCCCTTGTCGCTCAGGTAGCTGCGGTAGACGGAGACCTTGACCAGCGAGGTCGAGCCTCGACCGCTGGACGCCGTCGATCGTGCCGACCCGTCCGACGCGCGTCGTCGGGGAACTTGACCTCTGTGCCGGTCAGGTCGGAGCCCGGGTGAGAGTGAGCATGTTGGTGCTCAGGATTCGAGCTGAGCAGTGAGCTGGGCCCGGCTCGACGTGGACACGCCGACCACCGCGCGATCAGTGGCCGCGATGCCGATGGCGATGCCCAGGGCGGACAGGAAGGCTCGCATGGGCCGGGCGCGCAGGCCCGTCCCGGCCAGGCGCAGGACGTCGGTCGGGCGCAGGTGCGAGCGTCCCGGGCGCATCGTCGTCGAGCTCATGCGGCCTCCTCCGTCGTGCCGATCGCGGAGTCGGAGACGATCTTCCCGTCCCGAATGGCGACGCGCCGCGGCAGCTCGGCCGCCAGGTCGTTGTCGTGGTGATGACGACGACTCGTCGCCCCTGCCTCGTGCAGCTCGTGAAGGAGCTCGACGATCGAGGCCCCGGAGACCGAATCGAGGTTGCCGGTCGGCTCGTCCGCCAGGAGCAGGGCGGATCCCTCGACGACGGCGCGGGCGATGGCGACGCGCTGACGCTCTCCGCCGGAGAGCTGGTGCGGGCGATGACGCAGACGGCGCTCGAGCCCCCACGCGGCGCAGGGGCGCCTCGGCGCGCCTGCGCCGCTCGGGCACGCGGCACTCCCAGATAGAGCAGGCCGTCGGCGACGTTGTCGATCGCCGTCATGCCGTCCGACAGATGGAACTGCTGGAAGACGAAGCCGATGCGTCGTAGCGCACGGCTGACAGCTCCGGGTCCGTCAGGCCGGCGACATCGAGACCGTCGATCTCGACGCGTCCCGAACTGGGGCCGATCGAGGGTGCCGATGAGGTTGAGCAGAGTCGATTTGCCGGAGCCGGAGGGGCCGACGACGGCGACGAACCTCGCCGCGGTCGATATCCAGGCTGATTCCGGCGCAGGCGGCGACGGGCGGCTCCCCATAGGTACGGTGAACGTCGCGCAGAGACAGGATGCGGCTCATCGCTGCGGCACCACCACGCGCTGTCCTCTCTGCCAGGCCCTCGCCCGAGATCTCGACCCGACCGGCGGCGAAGAGCCCGGTGGTCACCGGAATCCTCGTCGTCGTGTTGTCGTCCTGACCACCTCCACGCCGAACTGCTCCGGACTCAGGGCGACGAGCGCCCCCACGGGAACGGACAGGACGTTCTCGCGCTTCCGCTGGGCAGGCCAACGGTGACCGAGACCTCCTGGAAGTCGGCGGTGACCGAGGCATCGTCGGGGACGATGGTCACGGGTATGACGCGCTCCTTCTCCTTGGAGTCGCCCGAACTGCCTTCTCCGTGGAGTGCCCACGGAAGAGATGGTGCCGGTAGTATCAACGGCACCGGGCAGGGTGCAGAGTGACCTTATTGCCGACGACGCCGAGCTGCTGATCGGCGAGCTTGATGTTCACGTCCACCACCCGAGCGGTGGAGGTGACGTCGTAGAGATCGCCCTCGACGGCGACCTTGTCGCCCACGCGGGACTTGATGGAGCCCACGCGCAGGTCATCCGGAGCGAAGACGATGCGCCCCAGGGGAATGGGCCCCGGTCTGCTCGAGGCTCATGTCCTTCTGCCAGGCCCCTGATGGCCCTGATGGTCCACCACCCGAAGGTGCCGTCCGGCTCGCGGGTGAAGTAGCCCAGGCCCTGCAGGGCGCTCTGGAGCTGCTGGATATCGCTGCCCTTGCTCATGCCGTCCTCGAAGGCGCGCCAGGCCGGGATGGATCCGTGCATGAGGTAGGAGGACTCGCCTCCGGCATCGTAGAGCCGATCACCGGCGTGAAGCACGGTGCCGGCTGCGGGCAACCAGGTGACCACGCCCTCGAAACCGGAGCGGAGCACATGGGAATCGGAGAAGCGCAGGGTGCCGGCGGCGCTCGTCTCGCCCTGGAGGGTGCCACGGGTGATCTCCTCGGTCGTGCCGGTGAAGGCCTCGACTTGTCGTCACCCCTTGTCGGCCCGGCCTGGCAGGATTCCCGCTGCCGCCGCCGTGCCCGCTCCCCTGCCCGGCCAGAAGGAGGACGGCTCCGGCTCCGAGGAGCAGGCGACGGGTCGGGCGAGCAGGGCCCTTCTTCGAGCCTCCACATCGGCCGGGCTATTCATGCCGTCCGTGCTGCCCGTGTCGCCGCCCTCGGTGGGGGACACGGGGTCATTCCCCGAACCGCGAGCCCGACGCCGGAGGCTCACTGATCCCCCTCGGAGGCCGAGGAGGGGGCGGCCAGCCGCGCATTTCTCGATGGCCTCCCTGGGAATCGTGCCCACGTCACGACAGGCGCCTTGCCGCCCGGGATCCTTGACGTCGTAGCCCTCATTGCGCAGGCACTCGGCGAGAGCAATGCTCGACTGGAGGATCTCGGGGTCGTCGGGATTCTGGGTGCTGACCCCGGGCGGCGGGCCGAGCTTCTTCTCGCAGTCCTCGACGGCGGTGTTGAAGGCGGCCGCGTCACCGCCCACGTCCTGAGTGCGGATGTCCTTACCCTCGTCGGAGTCGGACACGTTGAACCCAGCGTCGCGCAGACATTGGTTGAACTTGAGGGTGTAGTCCTCGGCGGAGCCGGTCGCACTGGCGGCGGAGGCATCGGCGGCGTCGGTTGACTTCCCGCCCCCGCACGCGGTGACCATGCCGAGTGCGCAGACCACGCTCGCCACTGCTGCAAGCATCCTCGTCCTGCCGTTCCTCATCGAAGTTCTCCTTAAAAAGTTCCTTGATTCCTCGAGCCCTTGAGCCTTGCACGGCCGATCTCCTGATATCCGGGGCGGCCGGCCAATCGCCCCGGTCCTTCCGGGCCGGGCACAATCTCAGCGGAGCCGGCGTTGCAAGAGCCTTTAGAAAAATCCTTATGCGGGTTTTAACCCCTCCCCTATCGTTGGCGGTGGGCAGGGCCGCCGGCGGGCGCCCTGGAAGGGGCCGTGAGAGCGGCTGGGAAATGCAGAAGGCTGCAGAAAGCGGAAACCCGGGAGGTCGATGACGTGCGCGTACTGGTGGTCGAGGACGAGTCCTATCTCGCCGATGCGATAGCCGTGGGGCTGCGTCGCGAGACGATGGCGGTGGACGTCGGGGGACGGCGCCGAAGCGCTGGCCCAGGTGGAGATCGCCGACTACGACGTCGTCGTTCTGGACCGACCTCGCCCGGCGTCCACGGCGACGAGGTCTGCAACCGCCTGGCCCGCGAGCACCCGGAGGTGCGCGTCCTCATGCTCACCGCGGCCCGCTCCCCTGCGCGAACGCGTCGAGGGCTTCGAACCGGGGCGGATGACCACCTCGTCAAGCCCCTTCGAGTTCCCTGAGCTCGGTCCGGCTGCGCGCCTGGAGCGGCGCAGTCAGCCGGCGCGCGGCCCCGTCCTGGAATCCCGCGGGGTGCGGCTGGATCCCTTCCGCCGGGAGGTCTCGCGCGACGGGCACTTCGTGCGTCTGAGCCCCAGGAGTTCGCCGTCCCGCAGCTGCTCATGGAGGCCGACGGCGGGGTTCTCAGCGCCGAGACGATCCTGAGAAGGCCTGACGCGAACGCGACCCTTTCTCGAACACGATGCGGGTGACGATCTCCCATCTGCGCAAGCGCCCTCGGTCAGCCCTGGGTCATCCAGACCGTCCCCGGCGCCGGATACCGCTTCGGGACTGAGATGCCGCGGGCCCACCTCCAGCAGCCTGCCCGCATCACCGGGCGGCGCAGAGTCCCAGGTCCCGCAGGCTGACCATTCGGGCTCCGGCTCACCCTGACCTACGCGTGCTGGTGACCGGATCGGGCGCCGTCCTCATCGCCCCTGGTCTACCTGTACATGAGCCGCTTCCAGGTGGCCATTCCCGAGGAGACGACGGGCATCGACGGGGACGACGGCGACATCTACCCGCAGATCACCCTCATGTCCGAGTTCCTCAACCGAATGCTCGCGATCTCCTGGGAGTGCTCGCCTTGCTGGCTCTGCTGTCCGGTGCGGTCGGCTGGGTGGTGGCCGGCCGCATGCTCGCCCCGCTGTCGACCATGAACGAGGCCGCCAGACAGGCGCGCCTCCGGCGACCTCAGCCGGCGCCTCGGCGCTGACGGGCCCCCGCGACGAGATCCGCGACTGGCCAACACCTACGATCACATGCTCGATTCCCTGGAATCCTCCCTGGCTTACCTACCAGCGCTTCGCGGCGAACGCCTCGCATGAACTGCGCACGCCGCTGGCGACGGCCCGGACGATGATCGACGTGACCCTGGCCGATCCCATGCCTCCGCGGAGCAACTGCGGTCCCTGGCGGAGCGGCTGCGAGAGACCAATCAGGCGAACGTCGAGACCGTCGATGCCCTGCCTCGACCTGGCGGAGGCCCAGTCGGGGACATCTACCGGAGGAGGTGGATCTGGCCGACGTGGTGGCAACGGTGCTGGGCCCAGCTCGCCCCGGAGGCCACAGAGCGGAGGGTGACCCTGCCTGAGGCCCCCGGCGATGTCGCTCCGTCCTGGAGGGGACCTGCGTGCTCCGCCAGGCCGTCTCCAACCTGCTGCGCAACGCGGTGCGGCACAACGTCCCGGATGGCGGCGTCGAGATCGAGCCGGCTTTACGCGGGCGACCGCTGCGGCTGCGGCTGTCCAACGACGGCTCGCCCATCCCTCGAGGAACGGCTGGAGTCCCTGCGCGAGCCCTTCGTCCGCGGAGCCGGCTGGCGGACCCGCGGAGACGGGCACGGCCTGGCCTGGCCATCGTCTCCGCGGGTCGCAGTGCCGCTCACGGCGGTGCCTGAGCTGTCCGCGAACTCCCCCGGGCGGCCTGACCGCGGTCCTCGATCTGCCCGTGCGCGCGGCACCGACGACGCCCCCTGAGCCGTACGAGGATGCTCGGCACTGGAACGACGTTAGCCGGCCCTCCTGAGGAGGACTGGCCCAACGCGCAGTGCGGCGCTCAGTATCGGAGGGTTCTCGACTCGGAGGGTTCTCGGGAGCGTCCTCGCGATCCTCAGCGCGCATTCATGCGTCGCTCGACTGCGCGATAGCGCAGGAGACGGACCGCACCGACCATGGTCACCCCAGGCCCACTACTCCGGACACCACGACAGTCAGCATGAGGACTTGGAACAACGGCAGGCGAGCGGGCTTGAGGGGCGGGCCGATGATGACGCCGTCGGTCCCTCTCCTGACAGGTCACCGTGAAGGTCCCCGTCCCGGGAGCGTCGAAGGAGCCGTAGGGCAGTTCTTCGGTCAGCGGCGTCAGGGACACAGTGCTGCCGTCCGAGCCGGTGACGGTGCAGTCGGTTGTCGATTTGCCGGATGTTGAGGTGTACAGGGCGGAGGTGGAGCCCTGCTCCAGGTATACCGTGCCGGCATTGCCCAGCGGGGCGCCCGGTCCGCTGGCGCTGTCGAAAACGATGGAGAGGGCCGTGAAAGTGAGAACCAGGGGCACCACGAGCATCAGCACCAGGCCGATGACCGACATGCGCCAAGGACGCCGCACCGTGCGGGGCGCGTGCCGAAACCTGTGCCGAACCCCGCGTATCCCGTGTAGCCCAGGGCGGCGCTCTCGCTCACAGGCGGCAGGGGGTCCGCCAGCCGGACGGCACTGCCTCCCGACGCCCGCACGAAGGGATCCGATTCTGAGCCCTCTTTGTTCTCTCTGCCCTCTTTCTTGCGGCCTTCTCGAGCTTCATCAGCCGATGCCCCGTATGACGACGCCCGGGACTCGGACGACCAGTCGGAGTTCGGGGGCGGCCCGCAGGAGACTGACCCTCTGCTCGTACAGATAGGCCTCCAGCTCCTCGGGGCTCAAGCGCCTGCCGTAGCGGGGCTCGCCGTCTTCGGTCTCGTAGCGCGCCACGCGAGCCTCAGAACTGGCGGCCGCCCGTCGGGCCACCGCTCTTCGCCGCGATCTCGAGCACGACACGCATCCCCAGAATCTCGAGGCAGACCCAGGGGCGTTCACCAAGAGATAAATGAGGAACCCGCCGAAATCGAAGTCAGGACCGGAGATAGAAAAAGATGTTGGTGCCCATGCGCAGGCCCTGTAGAGCCACGACAGGGCGAAGCCGATGCAGCTCCACGATCATGACAATGGTGCCGTACTTGAGGCGAAGGTGCGGGTGACGTCGGAACAGGTTGGTGAAGAGCGAGTCACCGCCCGGAACCGGCCGGGCTGCTGGGGCGCTGCACCCACCGGGGCGTACTGAGGGTTCTGCGCGGCGAACTGCTGCGGGCTCAGGTGCCTGGGGCCGACGGCGCAGAGGTGGGAGGGATGTAAGGCTGTCCGGGATTGGGAGGCTCGTAGGCGATGACGAACTTCCTTAGTGTTGTGAGTACCTGACCACTATAGTCACGGGCCGACAGGCGCCGGGCAACGGATCACGTTCTGTTTCTGCCGGGCATGGCTCACATGCGGGCGCAGGACGATGGCGCTGCCCGGAGGAGTCGCCTTCCGTCCCTGGCCGAACGCACCGGCGGTCGGCGCCTCCGCACGCCGAGCCGCACGGCCCCGACCACCCGACCGCTACGGGCGGGCACGACCTGGACCTCGCCGTCGGCGGCAGCGGCGAACACGCGCTCGGCAGCACGCCTGACTGGCAGTCGCAGGCGCGCGGTCTCGCGCTCAAGATCCTCCAGACGACGCTCGAGCTCGAGGATGCCGAATCCTCGAGGTTGACACCGTCCTGGCTCAGCGCCTGGACGCGCCGCAGCTGCTCGACGTCGCGGTGGGAGAGCGCTGGCCCCGCCCGGAGGTGCGGCGGGGCTGACCAACCCGAGGCGGTCGTACTGGCGCAGCGTCTGCGGATGCATGCTCGGCCAGCTCTGGCGGCCACCGAGATGACGTAGACGGCGCGCTCGGCGGCGTCGTCGGCCAGGAAGTCGACGCCCTGACCGGCACGACCAGCCCGTTCAGCCCGGTGCCCGGGCTCACGCCGACGCCTCTTGGGCCAGGGAGGCGCGGGGATCGACTCCATGGCGCTGTCGAAGGCCCTCGAGAGCCTCCCTGGCGGCGCGCGAGAGCTTTTCGGGGCACGGCCACCTCGCACGGTGACGAGCAGATCGCCAGTCTTCTGGAGGTGGCGATCCCCTGCCGCGCACCCGCATCACCGTGCCCGGAGGAGGTGCCCGGCTTGATCTTTGATGCGCGTAGTCGTCCCGTCCAGGAGCGGCACTCGACGGTCGCGCCCAGCGCCGCCTCCTTTTGAGAGTGACGGGCAGGTCCATGCGCAGGTTGGCGCTGCTCGATGGAGTAGACGGGGTGCTTGTCAACGGTGATGGTGACGACCATGTCGCCGGACCTCACCGCCATTGCGACCGGGGCGCCCCTTTCCACGCAGGCGGATCTTCTGACCGCCGTGCACGCCTGCGGGAATGCGGCACCGTCATGGTCTGCCCGTCGGCGACCAACTCGACGGTGGTGCTGGCTACGGCGTCGCGCAGCGACAGGGTCGCGCTGGTGACGACATCGAGGGCCCTTTGATGGGCTCTGGCTGGGAGCCGAAGCCGCAGCCGAAGGCTGCGGGCCTCGTCTCCCGCCGTACCGTCATCCTCCGGCACCTGCGCCGGCGGCGCCGAACTGGCGCAGGAGCTCATCGATGTCGAGCTCGGCGCCGCCCGATGTGGAGAAGCGGACGTTGCCGCCCCCGCCGCCGAACATCGAGGAGAAGATGTCTCGAAGCTGGCGCTGCGCGCCGTCGGCGCCGGGTGAAACGGGCCCCGCCGCCGGCCATTGAGCGGATGGCGTCGTACTGCTCGCGCGCCTTGGAGTCGGACAGGACCGCGTAGGCCTCGATCTCCTTGAACTTCGGCCGCGGCGGCGTCATCGGGGTTGCGATCCGGGTGGTACTTCTGGCTAGGTTTCGGTATGCCTCTTGATGGCTGCGAGTCGGCGTCCTTATCGACGCCGAGGACCGCGTAGAAGTCCTTGGTCATCCAGTCCTGGCTGGCCATGGGTCACCTCCTTGTCTGGGTGGTGGTGGTCGTCATGTCTGTTCGTGCGAATGCGTGATGCTGGACGGGCGATCCCCGATGCCTCCGGCGTCGGACCGATCTCCGGCACGGCGCTGCGTGACCGATCTCGGTGCGGAACCGACCGATCTCGGCGCTGAGGCCCGCCCCGGGAGCCCTGGCGTCCGGGGAGCCTGAGGCCGCTGAATCGGCTGGGCCGCCGGATCAGCCGGGGCCGCTGGATCAGGCAGGGTTGGCGACCTGACGCGGGCGGCGCGAACGATCCGCTCGCCGAGGCGGTAGCCGGGCTGGAGAACCATGCGCGATGGACGGCCTCGTCGACCTCGTCCGACCTCGGCTGCCATGAGGGCCTCATGAATCGTCGGGTCGAAGGTCTCACCCGCCTCGCCGAAGCGCACCAGACCGAACTTGTCGGCCAGAACTCGTCTCGAGCTTGCCCGCGGTGGTCTCGAAGGTGCCGGTGAGGTCCCCGTGCTGGCGGGCCAGCTCGATCTCGTCGAGGACCGATGAGGGCCTCGACAACAGCCGCCTGCCCGGTCTCGCGGTGCCCGGCGGCACTCGCGGAGCGGCGCACGAACCCCTGGTACTCCTGCTGGAGGTCAGGAGGTCCGCGCGGGCACGAGCCAGGTCGTCGGCCGCCTGCGCGGCCTCGGGCCGAGCCCGCCGAGCCTGAGGCTCAGAAGACCGACTTCGGGGACCTCGGTCGGCCCCAGCCTCCCGGCCTCGTCAGCCTGTCAGAGCCGCCGCCTCGGCCGCCCCGCAGGAGCGACCGCCGCCAGACTCGTCCAGCACGACGCCGTCGAAGGCGGACTCTGACGGCATCCGCCAGGGCGGGTCGACCGCTCGTCGTCCCCGCCGTCCCGCGGCCGGTGCCCCGGGCTCACTTGGAGTCCTCGTCATGATGATCTCGGCATCGACGATGTCATCGTCCTGGCGGGGGCCCGGAGGAGGCGCCCGCGGAGTGACTGAGCTCGTTGAGCTCGCTGCTCGGCCTGCTCGTGCTGGTAGAGGGCCTCGCCGATCTTCTGGGCGACCGCGTTCAGCTTCTCCTGAGCGGTCTTGACCGGCTCGGATGTCGCGCCTCGAGCGCCTTCTTGAGCTCCGTCAACGGTGCCGGAGACCTCGGAGTGGACGGACTCGGCAGCTTGTCCTCTGTTGTCCTTCAGGAGCCTTCGACGGAGTAGGCCTGCTCGTCGCGAGTTGCGGGTCTCGGCGTCCTCGCGGCGCTTTCGTCCTCCTCCTGGCGTGGGCCTCGGCCTCCTTGACCATGCGGTCGATGTCCTCCTGGCCAGGGCGGAGCCGCCGGTGATCGGTCATCGACTGCTCCTCGCCGTGCCGCGGTCCTTGGCGGAGACGTGGACGATGCCGTTGGCGTCGATGTCGAAGGAGACCTCGATCTGCGGAACCGCGCGCGGGGCCGGGCGCGATGCCGGTCAGGCTCGAAGGTGCCCGAGCGGCTTGTTGTCGCGGGCGAACTCGCGCTCGCCCCTGGTAGACCTGGATCGATCACGGAGGAGCTGGTTGTCCTCGCGGTGGATGAAGACCTCGAGCGCTTGGTCGGGATGGCGTGTTGCGCTCGATGAGCTTGGTCATCACATCCCGCCCTTGGTCTCGATGCCGAGGGACAGCGGTGACGTCGATGAGCAGCGACATCCTTGACGGTCGCCCTGCATGACGCCGGCCTGGAGGGCGGCGCCGAGGCGACGACTCGTCGGGGCTGACGCCCTGTTGGGCTCCCTTGCCGCCGGTCAGCTCGTGCACGACGTCGGCGACGGCGGGCATGCGGGTGGAGCCGCCCGACCAGCAGCACGTGGTCGATGTCGGAGACCTTGACCCTCGGCGTCCCTGATGACGTTGTGGAACGGCGGACCTTCGTGCGCTCCAGGAGGTCGTGCGGTCATCTCCTGGAAGTCGAGCGGGTGAGCTTCGTCGAGGTGGATCGGGCCGGCCTCGCGCTGAGCGAGGTACGGCAGGTTGATGTTGGTGCTCGTCGTCGAGGACAGCTCGCTTCTTGGCGCTGCTCGGCGGCGTCCTGAGGCGCTGCTGGGCGATCTTGTCCTGGACAGGTCGACGCCGTGCTCTTGTCTTGACCTGCTTGACGAGCCAGTCGACGATGCGGGCGTCCCAGTCGTCGCCGCCCAGGCGGTTGTCGCCGTTGGTGGCGCGCACCTCGATGGTGGAGAAGCCGTCGTCGCCCTTTGCCCGACCCTCGAGGAGGAGACGTCGAAGGTGCCGCCACCGAGGTCGAAGACGAGGATGAGTCGTCCTCCTTGCGCCCCTTGTCCAGGCCGTAGGCGAGGGCCGCGGCGGTGGGCTCGTTGACGATGCGGTCCACGGTCAGGCCCTGCGATGGTGCCGGCCTCCTTGGTGGCCTGGCGCTCGGCGTCGTTGAAGCAGGCGGGGACGGTGATGACCGCGTCGGTGACGGCCTCGCCGAGGTAGGCCTCGGCGTCGCGTCTTGAGCTTTGGCCAGGATGCGGGCGCTGATCTCCTGCGGCGGTAGTACTTTGCCGTCGATGTCGACGGACCAGTCGGTGCCCATGTGGCGCTTGACGGAGGAGATGGTGCGGTCGACGCTGGTGACGGCCTGGCGCTTGCGCGCACCTCGCCGACGAGGACCTCGCCGGACTTGGAGAAGCGACGACGGAGAGGGGTGGTGCGAGCTGCCCTCGGCGTTGGGGATGATGGTGGGCTCGCCACCTCGAGGACGGCGATGGTCGGGAGTTGGTGGTACCGAGGTCGATACCGACGGCGCGTGCCACGTAGGCTCTTGTAACTGCCTCCCAGCGGGAGCGATGGCCGAGGCTGATGTGTGCGCACTCAGGATTGTAAGGTTGAGCCGAACCTGGGTCAACTTCATGAGCCGCACCCTGAGTCTGGTGAGCCCAACCTCGGAGGGTTCTCATCATTCCGAAGACGCACGGGCGACGTGCAGCACGCACCTTCGCGCTCGCTTCCCGGCAAACGCCGCACACCTACTCATCCCATGACCGCACGACTACGACGCGGCTGGAGCCTGACTGCCCGCCCAGGAGAAAGTGGACATCGAGGAGGCCGCGACGCCTCCGCGCACTGCATCGCGTACGCCGTGCGCACCGCCCGAGATGCCGCCTCGACTGACCCGCTCCGCTCAGTCATCGTTTCAGGACCTTCGACGCCCTTCTGGCCGCCCCTCGACTCACCCTCCCGGGCCCCTAATCCGGCGATGGATCGCGACACGCACTGCGAGCAGCCGAGCTGGGACCGTGACGACCCTCCTCTGGCGAGCCGCTCCGAGCAGTTAGTCGGTCCGCCCACTGAGAGCGGACGACGACGCCTCGTCCTTCTCCCGCGGCTACGCAACGCTGGATACCCGGCTGCACAAGCTACTGCCTGAACTCCCCAGCGACGGCGCACAGCCGCCACGCAAGTGCTGCCCGCCGACACCGCCGAACCAGCCGGCCACTGATCCTGGGTTACTACCACTGGCCTCGACCTCCATCACCACCGATGAGCTGCCCCGCCGCCTGAGCCGCGGCCAGATCGCCGTCCCGCCCGCCATCCTCTCTGGCGCGATTGGCAGTGGATCAGCGATTGCACGGGCGAGGGAGTCGGCGGAGCCTGCCCGCACGCGGTCCGGCACCGCGGATCATGCAGGGCGCGTCGTCGCCGCCAGACTCCCGGTCGTGGACGCCATCGACGATCAGGCGGGCTCTTCTACCAGCACCACGGTGGATCTCATCCCTTTGAGCTGCGGCGCACAGCCGCCGGCGGCTGGGCGGCCGTCATCTCGCACCTCTATGAGCTACATATGAATCCATGCGCTCGCGCCCATGGGCAGTGCCTCAGGAGACCCGCCCGTGCAGGCCGAGAGGGCGGCCAACGCATTGGCGATCACGCCGATCACCACGATGACGACGCCGAAGGCCGCACCACTGGCCTCGCCCGCCTCAGCGCCCACCACGCTGACCAGGCCACCCACGACGAACTGGAGGAATCTGAGCAGCGCACGGCCCGTCCCCGCCCAACGGGCCGGTGCGGTCCAGGCGAGCGCGGCGCGTGCCCAGCGACAGACCGAGCAGGCCACATGCGCGAGGAAGAGTGCAGTGACCACGACGAGTGAGCACCGTCCGCGTGCCCCCGCCTTTCAACGGTGCGCGCGCAACCGCGCCAGGGCAGAGACCGCGGCGAAGACGACGTCGACGGCGAGGACTGCGCCAGCCCTGACGCGGCACCCTGCCGGACCTGCGGGAAGCGGCGCACCAGGAGGCCGCCGCCGATCGTCGCCGTGACGGTGGCACCCGCACAGCCGAAGATGGCTGTAGGCCACCGTCCCCATGCCCAGGACGTTGCGCAGGATGAAGGGAGCGGCGGACAGGTAGGCGCGAGCAGGCTGGAAGGTGAGGGCGTTGATGAGCAGGAGGCGCACGAGTTACTGCGGTCGCGGGCCAGCCTCGCGGGTGCCGTCGAGGGTGATCCGCAGCTGCCGTTGCCGTGGCGCGCCGCTCGGCGGGCAGGGACCGCACCGTTGAGGGTCGCACCATGAGGACGAGCAGGCCCCGGGTGAAAGCGGCGAGGACGCTGAGGATCCCGCGCGCCACCCGATGCAGCTCGACGAGCACGCCGCCGAGGATCGGGGCGACCACGGGGCGATGCTTGATCGCCATGACGACGTTGAGGTCTGGCGGCGGGATGCTGCGGGAGCGGGTCGGGATGACCGCCCAGGACCATGCTGGCGGGCCTGCCGAGTTCTGGGAAGCGGGGCCCAGGAGGAAGGGGAGGCTGGGGCCAGGGCGGAGCAGATGCTGGCGGCCAGGGCGAGTACGCTGTCTTCATAGGAGGAGGGGACGCTGGCTGAAGCGGTCGGATGGTATCCATGGTCAGCTGTCCCAGGGGCGATCCCCACGAGGAAGGTCGTCATCGTCATTGACGCTGGAGGCGGAGACCGCCAGGTCGTCAGCCATTCGGGCGCGAAGGCCGCGGTAGGCGTTGCGGGTCAGGGCGCGACGAAGTGAGCGCGGCCAGGGCGATGAGGGCGTAGTGGGGAAGGCCGCCTCGTACCTGCTGTCGGCGGGGCACCCGGCGTTGGCGCGTCATGCCCTGAGCGTAGGGATGTTTCCCGGCCGGTGCGTTGCGCGCGAGCGCGTGATGCCGTGCACGCCTGACGACGTCGAGCACGGCCGGGCACCTGAGCGGCAGCCACCGACCCAGTCTCTGCTCGGTCTCGGGGCGACCAGCTTTTGACGTGGTCGCCGTCGGGCACGATGGGCACCCAGCCCGTAGACCTCGGCGAGGGTGTCGGCCGAAGCACCCGGCGGTGTGCCTCGGCGGGACCGTCCCGCCGGCAAGCACGGCGAGGCGGTTTCAAGAAGGGCCAGGCTGAGGTCGTGCAGGGCGACGACGGCGAGGCGCCCTGCGTCCCGATGGCAGATCCGCCGCACGTGGAGCAGAGCACCGCGATCTGGCGGCGGCAGGTCGAGGGCGGAGGTGGGCCTGCCGAGCAGGATGAGCCCGGGTCGCGCACGAGTGCCCCGGGCCAGGCCACGAGCCGGCGCTGACCGCCGGAGAGAGCTGACCCAGGGGTTGGTCGGCCAGCTCGGCCACACCGAGCTCAAGGTCCACAGGCGCAGCGCCAGGTCGATATCGGCGCGGCCTCGTGTGCCAGGTCATCCCGCGCCGTGAGGCGGTGAGCACCGACCGTGGGCGGCGTCAGGCTGGCGTCACCGGGCAGGCCCTGCGGCATGTAGCCGATCATGCCGCGCAGGTCCCGTCCCCTGCGCCCTCGAAGGTCACTCTCCCAGGTAGTGCGCAGCTGGGCCACGCAGTGACGAGCGTCGACTCAGGCGCCGCTGGGCCGAGCAGGCCGACCATATCGGGCCTGTCCCTGCGTGGCGCTCGACCCTTTGAGGACGCCCGGCACGCCGACCGTAGGAGAAGGTGAGGCTGCCCAGCGTCAGGCCTGCATGAACCGCTCCTGACCGCCGAGCGCTGGCGTCCGAAGATGATGGTGAGGAACACCGGCACGGCCCACGAGGGCGGTCAGGATGCCGACGGGCACGGCCACTCCCGATGATGACCTGGCTGGTGGCGTGGGCGGCGGTCAGTGGTGAGCCGGGCCAGGATGAAGGGCACGAGAAGCGCTGATCTTCCCCTCACCAGGCCGCGGGCCATGTGCGGTCCCACGAGCCCTACGAAGCGATGATCCCAACGAAGGCCGGACAGTGGCGGCCAGCAGCGAGACCCCGACCAGGGTCCACGCACGCAGGCGCGCCACGTTGATGCCTGTCGCGGCGCGCGCCTCCAGGGTGTGATGGCGGTCAGTCGCCGCCGCTGACCCAGAACACGGGCGTGGCCACGAGCAGGGCCACTGGGAGACGGTGGCCACGGGCCGGGCCAGGTGGCGCATGAGGTTTCCACGACCAGAAGACGATCTGCTGGAGGCCTCGGTGAGGCCTGGTACCGCACGAGAGCGCCAGGAGCGCCTGACAGCTGAAGACCAGGCGATACCCAGCAGGATCGTCATCTCCCTCATTTCCAGTGGCAGCCTGAGACCATCGCGATGGGTGAGAGAGGCCGCCAGTCCGCTGTCATCGCCACGATCGGCAGGGTGGCCTCAGGCCACGGGCAGCACGAGGTTCGCAGATGATCGCCAACGCCGCACCGAGGCCGAGGCCGTTGAGATCCCCAGGTGAAGGGCTCGGCCAGCGGGTTGTCGAGGATCGTCTGCATCTGACTCCGGCCAGAGACAGCGCCCACCCACCAGAGTCCGCCAGGGAGCGCCAGGGGCAGGCGCAGGTTGATGACGATATTGGCGACCACTGGCCCAGTCGGCGCAGAAGATGAGCGAGCACCTGACCGGGCTGAACCCCAGCGCCCCACCCATGAGGCCATGAGGAAGACGGCCAGGAGCAAGGAGGTCAGCCTGTCAGCATCGCGATGCGTCGAAAGTCCGACGGCGGGTAGGAGGTGTAGGCCGACGACGCACTGTCCACTCGTTCGGTGGGTGGTTTTCGTCCCGGCCGCCTGAGCGGTTGAAGTCGCACTGGTCGCCGCGCGCTGTCGGCTTGGGCGACCGTTCCGTCAGCGGCGTCGTCGACAGAGACCTGAGTGTTCGGGGCGCCTGAATGATGACGTAAGAAGACGCCCCGGCTTCCAGGGTATGTACTATCGTGGAAGGACTTCAGACGGCGTCGGGGCCGATGTCGCTGAAGGCTCCCAGGTTCTTCGCCACTTGGCGAAGGTCAGGTAAAGATGAAGTTGTAGGGGGCGCCGGAACTGGTGGTAGACGTTGAGACGCGCCTGCCGGGACGAAGGCCTGGATCTGGTCGTAGCCGGGCTGGTTCTTCAACTGCTCCAGGCTGGCCTTGGCGGAGAGGCCTCATCGGCCTTGCAGCCGAGGTGGACGTAGCTGTCCGGGCGGTGTCCTTGATCTTCTGTTGCTGCCACCACTGCCGGTAAGTGGCTATGTTCTGGGGGTTGGAGGCGATGACCTGCTCGGGGGTGAGCATGCCCTCGACAGGAGGCTGTCGCGATGCTGGTGCCGCCGGTCGCCGTGATGATCGACCAGGTTGGTGGTGGAGTAGGTGGAGCTGGGGCCGCTGACGCTCGCCGCGCCATTATGTGAAGGTGGTAGGCTTGCGGTCAGACTCACCAACGATGGGGTCGACCTGCTTCAGAACGAGACGAAGGTCTCGGCCTCCTTGCGTTTGTCGAAGAGGTCGCCCATGAGGGTAACCGAGGGACGTTCTTGACCGGGTCGCGTCGGAAGTCGGTGACGACGTACTTGATCCGCTGGCCGTCCAGCTTCCTCAAGGCAGTCTTTCTCCTTCGCGGCGTTGTAGACGTCCAGGTCGCGACGACATTATCGGCTTGTACTGCACCAGGTCTCGATGGGCAGGCCGTCCTTGGCGATGGAGCTGATGGTCGGCAGCTCGGCGGTTCCTTGGGGAGACCGCCACGATCTTCTCGTAGGTCGGGAGCGGTTTCGAGGTCCTCGCCCCAGGCGAATTCACCTTGTCGACGGGTTGGCCTGGCGAGGAAGGCGAGGAGTAGACGCGGACTCGTCGAAATGATGTTCTTCGGCTGGGCGTCGAAGGCATTCTTACGGCCGACGATGTTTGCGGACCGAAACCGCCGCTCGACGCTCGCGGCGCTGCCGCTGGAGCTCCTTGCCGGCGCGGGAGGTGACCCAGCCGGCGAGACGGCAGTGGGAGGCCAGTTGGCAGGCAATGACGGGCGCACAGAAGTCCTTTGTTCGCAGGTATGTCAGAACTGACGCAGGAGGACATTAGGTGTGGCTAACTTAATTAAGACGTCAGGCCTTTGTGCCCACACCACAAAAGACGTTCAAGGTCTTGAGGCACATCCACATCCGAGGGCCGACGGCGAGCAGTTCGAGCGAGGACCCACTGCGGAGCGCGCAGGCCCCGCGTGAGGTGATCACGGCGCGAGCGCGGACGATCAAGACGGCGAGCAGCGCCGCGCGCTTTGAGGGAGGTACTTGCGCGGGTGACGCATGACGTCGCGCCGGACGGTAGCCTGTCGCGCGGCCGGTAGACCTCCAGGAGACTGCGTCGTCGCCCCGCGAGTGAGGCTGCCGCCCGGCTGCAACCGCCTTCCACAAAGGCCGCCTCCCCGCCAGACGATCAGCGCGCTCACCAGACAGTTGTACACCATGTACAACAGCGTGAGCTCTGGCGTAGGCTGCGAAGACCCGCCTCGATCCGCGCCGCCAGCACCACCGCGCGCGCGAGTGCTGAGATAGCGGGAGAAGTAGGCGTTCAACGGCGTAAGGTGTTGGTGACGATGAGCGCTATGGACAGCGAGACAGTCAGACCGCGGTGGGCCATGGTAGGTGAAGAAAGACCGACGACGAGCATCATGAGAGTGTTGACCGCGTGGTGCGTACGGGTACAGCTCGCTGGCGACCAGGCTGTGGCGGCCGCCCAACGGTTCCCACTCGCGTGCGCCGCGCCCGCAACCCATCGGCAGCCGAGCATCGTCAAGACGCAGGCGACGAACAGGACGGCTGAGGGCCACGGCGCGACACCAGAGGAGCGTCCTGACGACGAGAGCCTCCCACTGGCCGCCCAGCGCAGCCCAACCCTCTCCCCGCCCACAGGGTTAGCCCCAGCGACGAGGTTCGAGCCCGCCGGACGACGACTATCTCCACGGCCGTCGTCGCGGCGACGCCCGCCCGGAGTCAACACTTCCCGCTGTCGGCCAGCAGGACGAACAGGTGATGGGTGCGACTGCCTCGAGGAGGATGACGGCGCGGCCACGAGGGTGGTCGGGCGAGCCTGTCGCGCCGGAGCGGGCGGGCCAGTCGTCCCAGCGGCCGGAGCGATCCACGTCGAGGCGAGATGGTGGCCGACAGCCAATGGGGCCAGAACCAGTCCGATGACAGCGACGCGCGGGTTGACGCGGAGATCGGCCGACGCCCCGAACCAGGCAGCCAGCGTACAGGAGGTTGCGCTCAGACGGTCTGGCGCCCACGAACTGCCCGGCCATCAGCTCAGGGCGCTCGGCTAGCTGACCAGCGCCGCCACGGCATCGGAGTCCTCGGGGTGGATGAAGGCCGGTCATCCGGCCGGCGGAGAAAGCACGTAGAGGCGCGGTGCAGCGGGTGAAGCGACCGGCGATGGGAGCTGAGCAGGACCGAAAGCGCTGATGCGGTGGCGTCGTTGATGCTGCGGTACAGGAACCGGTGGCGGTGAAGTCGAGGAAGTCGACGGGCTCATCCAGGAGGGTGAGGGCGTGTCAGTAGAAGGCGGCGATGAGGTTGGCCTCTTACGCGAGCGCTGGAGAGACGGGGAGAAGGAGGTGGTCCGGTACGGCCGTAGTCGAATCCTCGATCAGCTCCTCGAGGCGGCCGCGGTCCGGCGCAGGCGATAGGCGTGCCTTTGAGGAAGCCGATGCCAAGGCCTCCTGCTCCAGGTGGGAAGGATGAGTCGTCGGCGAGGCTGAGGCAGCGGGCGGCCTTTGGCGCAGCCTGTCGCCCGGGCGCACGTCCGGCCTTGCAGCGCAGAACGCCTGCCGCGCCCGCAGGACGTCGGCCAGGAGGTGAGCATCAAAAATCTCTGCCGGCGCCGCTTGTCGATGAGGCCCACGGCCTCGCCGTAGGGCCCCGCGGGCGAAGGAGACGTCGTAGAGGACCATGATCGCGCTCTCGTACCAGGCGGACAGGCCTCAATCCTCAAGGAGGCGGGCGTCGTCGACGACGTCTGCGAGCTCGAGGAGTCCGGTCGTCTCGGTCGTCGCCCGCCGCCAATGAATGGACGGATCACCTGATCAGGAAGAGCGCCGCAACAGCGATGGCGATGACCGTGGCCAACGTGTTCCCCGCCGGAAGGAGACGACGGCCACCACAATATTGAGCAATCACGATGACAATGCGGAAAGATGTAGAGTCCGTCCTGGTCAACACGGTTGCTCTCCTTCTTCGCAGATTCTCACGGCGGGAAC